>Ga0206123_10001554_pt1 | contig 21468 bp, 19 predicted proteins | sample Helgoland_Spring_2_FD_160086 | JGI IMG/M metagenome (GOLD analysis project Ga0206123, IMG submission 160086) | Pelagic subsurface seawater microbial communities from Kabeltonne, Helgoland, North Sea - Helgoland_Spring_Bloom_20160316_1 | ecosystem: Environmental > Aquatic > Marine > Epipelagic ...
ATAATCTTCATCTTCTGTATAAAACTCCTCGTATGTTTTTTCTCCTGAAGTTTCTGTTTTGAAAAAATAGATTGGATATTTTGAAGGATACTTAACAAAATCAAATTCTTTGGCTTCTTTTTCTGACTGTACTAATTCTGGCTCAAAACCGTTCTCTTTTAGAAAATCTAAAGCTATCTCTTTAAAATATATCTGATCCTTATGAAAATCTAATTTAGGGAAGAAAATATTTCCTGAGTCACCTAAAAATGTAGCCAATAAACATATTTGTCCTGATTGTTCAGGAGTTACAAAAAAACGTTTAATATCAGATGGACACGAAAGTGGTTGTTTTTTATTCAATCTATAAATGAAGCCGTCTAATAAACTTCCATTCGAAAAAGCAACATTGGCAAATCTAGCGGTTGATACTCTGAAATTCTGCTTCTTTGATAAAATTAGTTTTTCCATTAAGCTCTTTGAGGCTCCCATAATGTTTACTGGATTCGCTGCTTTATCTGTAGAAACACTAAAAAAATATTTTGGTGGGTTTAACTCGCAAAGATTTAAAAGTTTGATGGCACCATAGACATTGTTTTTAATTAATGCCTCAACTGAAATTTTGTCTTTTTCAGAACGCACATGTTTATGAGCTGAAAAGTTAGCAACTACTTGCCATGATTCTGAATTAAAAATCTTATCAAAGGTTGCACTCAATAAATTGACTGGATACGTAATGTATTCTGGATTATAATCTAATAAGTTGGAGCTTCTCAAATCTCGAGTTAATTCAGTCAAACCATTTTCATTAAAATCAACAACTGTTATTTTTGAAGGTTTAAATTTTAGAATCTGTTTTAAATAATTAGACCCTATAGTACCCGCACCACCAATCACTAAAACATTTTTTAATTTAAGAGCTTTATTTAAAATATTCTCATTATTTGATATATCGGAATCAAATTGAATTTTTGGTTTGATCATTTATTTAGTATATTATAAATTTCGTTAATATAAATATTATTTACTTTTTTCATAGAAAAATTTTCTTTTATATTGTTTCTTGAATTTTCAGCTAATGAAGATAGTGTTGAAAATTCAAAATCTAACATTTTTTGCATTGCAAGCAATAATGACTCTGAGTTCTTTGGTTTAACTATTAAACCATTATAATTGTCAATAATAACATCCTTACATCCCGGAACATCTGTTGTTATACATGGTATTCCACAACTACCAGCCTCTATCAATACTTTAGAAAGCCCTTCCCTATATGATGGTAGTATTAAACAATCTGCTTTAATAAGTTGATCTTGAACATTATCAGTATGTCCAATAACATCAAATAAATTGTTTGTTTTGAATAGATTTAATTGAATTTCAGTAATACATGTTTCATTAGATGCATAGCGACCTCCTAAAAGAATAACTTTAAAGTCGTTTCTAATTTTAGAAAGACTAATAACTGCATCATATAACTCAAGCATACCTTTATCTTTAAGAAATCTTCCAATAAAAATAAAATTAAAAATATCAGTTTTATTTTTTTTATTAGGCTTAAACAAAGATATATCTACTCCTGAACCAGGAATTAATTTAACTTTTTTATAATCTATTAAGTTTTCATTAATAAACAATGAGGAATCATACGAATTTTGAAAAAAAACTGTATGCGCGAATTTTTGAGAAAATTTGTATAATATCTTGGCTAAAGATGTAGAAAAATTTTTTCTGATGAAAAGTGTTCCTAGCCCTGATATATTATTTACAACAGGAATTCCTAATAATTTTGCAGCAATTGTTCCGTATATATTTGGTTTTATTGCATTATGACAAATAATAGCAGGGTTAATTTTTTTATAGATTTTATAATAAGCATATATTGTTTTTAAATCTTCTAAAGGATTTTTGCTGTTATTATTTACATCTATAGCTGTAAACTGAAAACCTTCATTTACCAATTTTTCAGCATACGCATCTTTATTTGCTACTGTATAAATTTTATGTCCTTCACTTTGCAACTCCTTTAATAAAGATCTTCTAAAATTATATATACTCCAAGATATATTTGAGGAAAAAACAATTTTCATTTTATTTAATTAAGTCCTTAATATTATTTTTGACCATTCTAAATTTACCACTTTTTTCGATTGGAATATCATCTAAAATAGTGATATTTATTTCCATTTTTTCACCAACCCTTGCTCTCCAATTTTTAATAAACGTAGCCTGATCATCAGCACTATAAAAGACTGAATCAACAACTAATTTTATATTTAACTTATCTAAGTAATTTTGAATAACTTGTATTTTTTTAATGCCATTTACACCTTTTAAGGTATTTGAAATATTTCCTAAATTAATTTTACCATTTTCTTTAGAATATATAAAATCATCTATTCTTCCTAGAATTCTTTTTACTATTGGGTTATTATTACCACAGCTACAAGAAGATAAATTATCTAGCTCAACCCTATCTCCAATATCGTACCTTATTAGTGGTGTACCATAAGAAGTAAATGATGTTATTACTAGTCTACCTTGAGAACAATTATTATCAGCAGCATCTAAGACTTCATAAACCCCACTTTGTAATTCCAAATGTAAGTTACCTTTAATACACTCAAATATAAATGGTGCGCCTTCAGATGATGCGTACTGATCAAAAACCTTAGCTTTAAAGAAGAGTTCTAAGGTTGACCTAGACTTATCAGTTATCGTTTCAGCTGTTGGGAAAATTGCCAGAATAATGTTTTTTGGAAACTCAATATTATTTCTAATTCCATAATTTGCTATTTCTAACATAGTAGATGGAAATCCTACTAAATATCTTGGCTTATAATCTAACAAATTTTCTAAATATTTTACAAGGTATAATGGTTTGACATGAAAAGTTGAATAATATCTAACGTTATAATAATAATCCGTTTTCCAAAAGACCCCATTGTTGATATCCCTATTTACTAAAATATCTTTACCAGAAAACACTGCTGTTTTTTTACCAAGTTTATAACCTGATTTTGCTCTAAAGTTATCTAATAAAGCAAATCTATCTTGCATGTCATTTTTTTTAAAAAAAACTTCTAATGATTTACCAGTAGTACCTCCTGTTTTGGCCAGAATAGAATTATTCTTTTTTATGGTGTATACATCTTGAATTTCACTTCTTAATAGCTCTTTATCAAGTATTGGGAGCTGATTAATATTATCCAAATCATTAATTTCTTCTAACCCATTATATAATTTATTATAAAAATTAGAATTCTTAAAAGAATACTCTACTAAATTACTGAACTTTCTCTTTTGAATGATTTTCAATTCTTTAAGAGTTAAATGTTCGTTATTGCGGTATAATTTTTTTTTGTAATAATACTGTCCACCATATCTTTTTTTGTATGCTATATAGTTAAAGACTGATATCATTATATTTTGTATGAATACCGGTGATTTTTTGTAAATAAAATCTAACATTTTATATTGTCTATTAATTTTATATATTCTTTAGAAATATTCTTTAATTCAAACTCTGCTATCCGATGTTTTGAATTACTAATTAGTCTCTCTCTATATACTTTGTTTTTTATAATAAACTCCATAGCCTCAGCTAAGCAATCCACATCATTTGTGGGGGTTAAAATGCCATAATCAGAGACTTCTATCTCAGAATTAAGAGAGTAGTTTAAATTAGAATTTGGAGCTAATATTTCCCTCGGGCCACTTAAGCAATCTGTAGAAATGATTGGAAGATCACAAGCTAAGGACTCCAACATTACCATAGGCAAACCTTCAGCATTAGATGAATTAATTAAACAGTGAGAATTAGCTAAAAATTTAAATGGATTTTCATCAAAATCAATAAGTTTTATTTTGTGCTTCATTCCATATTTCTCTATTAAATTCAGGTAATAATCTTTCAGTTCTCCTCTACCCATAATTACCAAATTAAATTTCAGAGAATTAATCCTCTGAGCTGATTTTATTATTAATTCATGATTTTTCCTTTTAACAAAACTACCTAACGATATAAATGTAAAGTCATTATCCTTAATTGGACCTTCATAATCAGATTTACTTTTCAATTTTATTTTTTCAATTTCTATTGGATTACCTATATAATAGAGTTTTCTCAAAGGAATTTTAAAACTATTATGTAAATCCATTCTCATAACCTTAGAAACTGTCGTTATAGCGTCTAAATGAGGCAATAGCTTTTTAATCAAAATCCGATTGAATCTATCTTTAATGCTTTTAGAAGAGTAGCTATTTGATGCGTGAGAATGTTGGACACCAATGGATAATGACCTTCCTCCCAGCACCTTACATATGGAGTTTGCATAGTTAGATCTATATAAGTGCGACATTACAACATCAATATTATTTTCAACACAATACTTTTTTAATCTTAAAGGAACAATAAAAAAATTATCAAAAAGTTGAACTAAAAAATGTTTATTTGAGGTTTTTGTTAAGCTATTAAATATCACTTTATCATTTACTTGATAAACAGAATCCTCATTTAAAACCAATAAGTGCACTTTCAAACCTTTTTTAATGAAATCATCTATTAATAAAGAAACAACTCTTTCGGCTCCACCAGACCCCATAGAATTAATAAGAAAAACAATATTTTTAATTTTCATTTGATTATGTATTAAAACATTTAATTGTAAGAAAGTTTATATGAATTACACAACATTATGTAATTATTTAGATCAACCTATAGTTTATCGTAAATTTGACTGGACAAATATAATTTTTATCTTAATGAAAATTACAAATATTAAGAACTTAGCGAAAAATCGTATTTATTGATATTTGGAATTCTAATCTATTGCTTTTTACTTTTTTTTGTAATAAAGTTACTAACTGTATAACTTTAGGGCAATATTCAGAGGTTCATACTTCTTTTTATTAGTCTCGATTTCTAGACTCATTTCACGAACAACTTCTGGGCTTTCAATCAAACTTAAAATTGTGCTACTCCAATCATTAATATCATTAATATTTAAAACGTATCCAGTTTTTTCATCCTCTACATAATCAGCTAATTCCTTGATACTACTGACAATTACTGGAATATTAAAGGTCATTGTTTTCATAAGAACACCGGATTGACTTGCTTGTCTGTAAGGAAGTAGTACTAAATCACATATCGATAACATTTTATCAAAATGATTGTCCTTTACATAATAATTATGTATTTCTATTGTTAAATTTTTTACTTTAAAAGACGGATCTATCTTCCCTTTCCCGACTATTAAAACTTTAACTTTATTTATAGAAACATTAACATCTAAAGTTTTCAAAATTTCAAGAAATAGATCAATCCCTTTATAATATTCAATTCTCCCAAAAAAACCAATAGTAAAAAAACCATCCTCATCGGGACTATCTAATTTATTTGTCGCAGAAGCTATATGGTAAAGGGGGTGTGGGTATACAATTACATTTTTAAAATTTATAGATCTCCACACACTATGTATATGTATTTTAACAAATTTGAAATTTGAAATTTTATTTAATGAGTAATTTTGAAGTTTTATTTTCAGTCTTTTTTTAAGATTGTCTTTAATTGATTTTTCATAATGTGACTCTGGATCATGCAATGTGTAAATAGTGTTGATTTTATATTTATTCAATATTTTAATCACATTCAAAGAATAAATTGGATTATCACATATATGTATTATTTCGTAAGAACTGAGTTCTTCTTTTATTTTTTTCTCAATTCTTTTTCTATAAAACGAAAATCTAAATAGAATTTCCCATTGACTGATATTTGAATATAATTGACTTAATAAAACAATCTCACTATTCTGATATACTTGATGATAGATTCTCGCATATTCATATAAACCTGTCTCCTTTGTATTATGAAGTAATAATATGCAAACTTTTTTATTAATTTTATTTAACATTTAATAAATTATTTCTTAAGCTCTCCGCTTAAAGTCAGACATCTAAATTCATTTTTTTTGTATATTCTCCTTTAATTATCAATATTTCAAAAACCATACTCGATAATAATATGTATGGAATTCTCTCACCAATGCTAATAGCAACCAATAATAAAATAAATATACTTAAATACTTAAATTTCTCATTCTCATAAATTCTTTGCCCCGCAAGATTAAAAATTCTTTTAATCTGCATATTATAAAAAAGGATTAAAAAAATAAAACCTCCACCAGAAATATACTCTAAAAGTTGAGATTTTGGACTTCTTGCTGACCAATTAGCTTGTTCTATTTCAAAAGACTCTATATCATTAGGATTATCTTCAACATAATTAGAAATTACTGATATTGAATTCCCATAACCATAACCAAGAGGGTTATAAGATATAATTTTTAAAGATATACCGATTAATTCAGATCTTGTTTTCCAACTAATAATTTTATATTTATCTGCTTTTGTTAGCATCTCGAAATTACTAAAGCCAAATTTATTGTCAAAATAATCATATGTATATAAACTGGAAACACTAAAAAATATAATCAATAAAAATTTAGAAAACAATTTATTGAACTTGAATGATCTTGTCAGTAAAACATAAAGCTTTATAATAAAATAAATGCCCAACATTATTAATGCAGTTTTTGAAGCACCAAAAACAAATGAATAAACTGTTAAAAAAAAGAAAATATATGTTGAAAAGGTTCTTTTAGTTATACTTGTGTAAATAAGAAATAATAAGTAAGTTAAAGGTCCAGTATAACTTGGTTCATATCCTAATAAAGATTCTCTAGTACTAAGAGAACTTAAAACATAACTTGAATCATATTGATGAAAAATAAAATAAATTTCTGGGTAAAACGCTTTGACTAAAAGGTAAAATAAATTTGCATAAAAATATACTTCTATAAATAATTTAATATTTAGTAATCTCCCCTCCCTTTTTTTAGCTATCCCTAAGACATAAATTACTATTAAAAGCATATTTAAAATCTCAACATTTTTCGTCAAAATTAATCTATTCTGTTCAAATGAATTAGAAGAAAAATAAAAAACAGAAACTACAATACTAAATAGAATTAGAAAAAAAAAGGGTTTATTGAAATCAAATATAGACCTACGAAATTTCTTTAAATGTACTAAGCTTATTAAAACCAAAAATATCGATAATATAGAATAACTACTAACTCCTAAAATTCTAGTATCAGGTATCGAAAATAATAATGCTGTTAATAATATTAATATATTATCTAATTTTAAAAAAAGTTTTAACATAAAGTTGTTACCTAAAAAGGATTTTTAATGCTACATTATACTTAGTCTCATAAAGAACCATTTTTTTAGTAATTTACTTAAAATAGTCTATATTTTTTTTTTAATAATCTTAACCATTTCCGACAACATTTCCTGGCCTTTTTCAAGTAAAAAAATGTTAATAAATAATACTAAACCACAAATAATTATTTTCAGAAAAATAGTTGTAAGAAAATCATTTGACAACTTAATGTATGAGATAAGAAAATAAAAAAATGGAATTAACGAAAAAGAAAACACCCTTGTAATAAATAGAATTATTAGCTTGTTATTATTAATCGATTTTGAACCTAATGTTACTAATATAAAACTTCTCATAAAATATAAAACAACAACAAGAATAGCAAAAGAAAATATAGAGCCTTCGTGGAAATAGAGAATAAAAAAGAGTATTGAACTAATCACAATACTTATTAAAGAAATTTTAATTAAAACTAGGTTTTCTTTAAAAACTAATAAATAGACATAAAAAAGATAATGGCTTGTAAACATTATGCTTATTGTAGTAAATAAATATAATGTAGGCAGTCCATTTATAAAATCTATCAAGACATATTTCGTTATTAGTTCAAAAAAAACTAGTAACCCTATTATGAAAAATGATAAAAATATTAATAATTTTGAGATTTCATTATTAAAAAAAGAAAATAATTTTTCTCTTGTATTAAATTTATTAAAATCAACAACATAATAAGAATACATTGAGCCAAAATAACTAATTACTAATCCAAAAAGTATTTGGCTTGATTGGAAAGAGAAATTATAAACACCTAACTTTTCTATCTTAATAAAGTTGCCTAATATAATTTTATCTAATGTAAATATAAAAATTTCAGAAAACCCAAATATTAACATGGGGAGGGAATACAATAAAGATTCTTTTAAAATAGTATAATCTATTTGAAAAGAATACTTATTAAATCCAAAATATGAATATAGTATAATTCCACTAAGCGATGTTATTAAAAATGTAGATATATAAAATCCAATAACACCAAAACTATAAATAAGGAAAATTGAAAACAAATACGTAAATATCAAAGTATAAGTTGTTATTCTTGACAAAAACACCAATTGCATAACAGCAGATTTTTGCACACTAATAAACCTATTCATGACTTTAAAAACAGAACCAAATGCCATTGTAAAAAAAAGCATTTTCGTAAAATCATTATCACTAAACACACCTAAAATTAAATTAATTATACAAGCAATTAATGCAATAATCATTGATAATGTAAATGATGAATTTGTAAGACATTTTAACTCTTCAGTTTTATTCTCTTCAAGATACTCAGGTGTTCTTCTTGTTATTCCTGAAACGATTGGTTCAACTGCAATATCAACATATCTATTATAAGAGTTTACAATTGCCGTACTCCCTATTAATGAAGTTGCGTTATCTCCCAGGAAATACTTAGACAGAATACTGTATACTATTGAAAAAAATACAGTAACTATTCTAGTTATCAATACCCAAATCGAACTAGATTTCTTTGAATCAATTTTCATTTATTTACTATCTATAAATGTATAAATTCTATCAAGGACTGAGTGCCCTTCTTTAAGTATATTTTTTGCAGATGAAAAATTTAATTTAGCCCACTCGTTATCATTTAAAAAAGGCATCTTAATTTCAAATTCATAAAAATACATATACATAAAAGTTAATAATTGTTTTTTATTAATCTGATTCTTAGATTGTACTAAAGATGGATTAATTATATATTCAAAATAATCCTCTTTAGTTTTTGGGAACTGTAATCCACAATATTCAGAATAAGGTGGAGCTCCACCAAAAACAACGGGAACTCCTTTAATTGCCATCTCTAATCCTAAAGTTCCATTATAAATAATTCCTGCTTTTATTCTTTCAATTAACCAATATGAAGAAATAGATGATTCCGGTTTAACAAAAACAACCTTACTATATTCATTAATTTCTGGAGTAATCTTTTTTATTATATCTATAATACTTATTGTAGGTTTCATAAAAGAAACTTCTGCTGGATGAGCTCTAACTATTATGTTTGCCTCAATACTTATTAGATACTTAATAGTTAGTTCTAACCACTCCATCACATCTTTGAAAACAGTGTCAGCATCAGTCAATGCATTATCCCAAAGTATATTTGGGAATATTGCATACGTATTGTCTTTTTCAAACTTGTTAATAACATTAACCGTGTCATCACTAACATTTCCTTTAATATATTTAGTAAAACCCGATGCCCGATTAAATCTTTTTTCTAAAAAAGAAAATAGCACTTTCATTTCAAATTCATTAATTGGTTTCTCTTTCCTTAGTTGCCAAGCATAATACATATCAGAATTTTGACGATTATGCCACTTTGTTATAAAAATAGAATCCTCAAATGCCTGTCCCTTACTCCATTGTATTGGTTCAACCCCTTTGTTTTTATAGTATTTCATGAAAGGCCCCCATGATGAATATACTGTATGAACTGAAATCACATTATTAGGTGAATATTTTTCAAAAGAATTTTTGGCCACTTCAATTGAGACTATTGCATTAAAAATTGAACTTAATACATGATTTTTTTTTATAATACTATCACAGTCTGTTGTTCCGTTATGGATATATCTTATTAAGCTCGATTTCACATCTTCATCTATGTTTATATTATTATAAACATAAGTCTTATTTTTATATATTTCTTCAGCTATGTTATTAATTTTATCTGCACCTCCACTAGAAATGAGAGATGAATAGGACGCAAATTCAATGTTTTTATTATTTTTAGAAATAATTTTGTTTATTAAATATCTCGCTTTATTTTTTGACAAAAATGAATACTTCATAATAACGGTCTCCCTATCAATATGTTTTAGTAAATCATCATATAGAATGACGACTTTACTTCCTCTTTTTGTAAGGTACATTGCTAAAATAAACTCTACTGCAGATTGAAAATCTGAAGCTAAGTCAATTGAATTTATAATATACAACTTACCTTTAGTATTATCTTTAGCGATATTTAAATTCAATATAATTTGTAACTGTTTTATGTATTTTTTTTGAATAAATAACCTATAATAGGGATATAATATATTTCTTAGCACGTACATTTTTTTTTTATAAAGTGAAGCCATCATCAACTATTAAGTTTTGTCCATTAACATATCTACTCATATCTGATAATAGATACAATAATGTTCCTTTTAAATCTGATTTATCTAACATTCCTTTGGTGATACATTGTTCATTGTATGATTTAATAAATATTCCTGGTTGACTATCTAATATACCTCCAGGACTAATCGAATTTACCCTAATATTCATTCCTTTAAAGTATTTTGCCATGTATTTTGTTAGATGAATCAAGGCAGACTTAATCACAGCATACTCAACTGGCATTGTAATATTTGTACTTTTATATACTTCAAATTTTGGAGCAATTACACCATAGATAGATGATATATTAATAATATTTCCAAAACCTTGAGTTTTAAAAAAATTTGAAAATTTTTGTGATGACAAAAAATATCCACCTAGATTTAGAGATATATTTTCTGAAAAATCCTCATAATTGACATCAAAAAAACTTTTCCCATAATTTTTGTTTCTTGGATAAGCATTATTCACTAAAGCATCAATTTTCGAATACTTATCTTTCAGAAATGAGATACACTCAGTTAAGGATTGTGATGAAGTAATATCCAATTTTACAAAATCAATATTACTAGTATTTAATTCTAATGAAATTTCATTCTTAACACTTAATCCTAAACTTTCATTAATATCAGCAATTATAGCAATTCCATTATTTTCAATAACTGCTCTAATGAATTCTTGACCAACTAGACCAGCTCCACCTGTAACTAAAACTACTTTATCTTTTAACATATTAATTTAATCTTTTAAAACCTGATTGACACACTTCGGAATTTAAATTATTATCGACTGAATCAATATCTTTTTCAAATTGTCCGATTTTTTCAAAAACTTCAGAAAGGGATTCAAAATAATGATTTACAATTTTTTCAGAGTGCTTGGTTGAAGAATAAATTACATTAGAAGTTATGAATCCCTTATTTAACATTTCTTGTGTAATGTAAGTTTTATACTTTAACCAGTTTTCTGACTTAATTACAAAAGTTGCTAAAGCGTCCATTCCTGTAATTTCTATATTAATACTATTTTCTGAGGCTAACTTTTGCCAATTCTTTTTTATAGTTTGTCCTGTAGCTGTTATAATTTCCCAAGATTTTAATTTTTCCATTTCTTTAAGTGAAGCTATTCCTGCTGTTGGACCAATCCTTTCTGTCCAGAATGTGCTACTTATAAAAGTATCTTGAGCACTTTGCATGATTTCTTTTTTACCTATAACTGCAGTAATAGCATAACCATTACCGAGTGCCTTTCCAAACATACATAAGTCAGGTATAACGTTATATTTTTTATGAACCCCACCAAAAGTTTCTCTAAAACCCGAAGTACATTCATCAAAAATTAGTACAATACTATTATCTGTACAAAGTTTTCTTACCTCCTCTAAAAATCCTTCCTTAGGTTCAGTGCTTCGAACAACTTCCATTTTAACAGCAGCCAAATCTGGATTTTCTTTAACTATTTTCTTTAATGCATCGATATCATTATAATTGAATGGAAATACTGTGTTAGCAAGTCCTTTAGGTACACCGGCTGAACTAAGACCTTCTAGCAAATGATTATTTAAACTATTATCCCTAGACAGATTTGCAGAAATATACCAATCATGCCACCCGTGATAGCCACAAACTGCTATTTTATCTCTTCCTGTTGCAGCTCGTGCAATTCTGATAGAAATAGCATTAGCTTCACCACCTGTTCTTGCAAATCTGACCATATCGGCCCAGTTGTGAAGATCAATTAGTTTTTCAGCTAACTCAACTTCTTCAGGACAGTTCAACGTTGACATATTACCGTTTTTAACAGCTGATACTACTTTTTCGTCGATAGCATTGTTAGAGTATCCAAGTGAATTTGTACCAACACTCATGAATGACATATCTGTATACTTATTATTATCTAAATCCCATATATAACAATCTTTAGCTTTGCTGTAATAAGAAGGCCAGATATTTGGTAGAAATAATTCAGGTCTTTTTGACAGTAGATGAGTTCCACCTGGAATTATTTTTTTTGCTTTTTTGTATAAGTTTTGACCCGTGTGTTTAATCATTTAATTTGTTTTTAAAGATGAATTCTGCAAAATGCCAATCTATAGGCTCGTCAATTTCAACTCCCGATATTTCATCAACCACAAAACTTAGTGTTTTAGGAGTGTAGAAGGATTTTTTTTCTAAAAAGGCAGCCCACTTACTTATATAAAAACCTCCTGAAGGAGTTATTTCTTTTTCGAACGCTTGTCTTCCTAGGACATTTAAGCTCTCTAAATTTTTCGATAATTCAACTAAATATTTTCCATCTTTTTGAATGAAGATTTTATGAGGTCTACTTTCTTTAACTGCAACTACTGCTAATGCCTCTTCATTTTCTTGAAGTAAATTAACAGCTTCATTAAGGTGTCTTGATTTAATAAAAGGAGATGTTGGTTCTAACACCCCTATATAATCATATTCTTTATTATTTTTTTTAGCATGCTCCATTGCATGCAATACAACAGCTGTAGATGAAGATGTGTCATTAGATAATTCTATTGGCCTTATAAATGGCACTTCTGCCCCATATTCTTTAGCTATTAAAGCATATTCTTTTGAGTCAGTACTAATCCATATGTCATAGCCAAAATCTGTATCAATAACTGATTTAATACGATAACTAAGAAGTGGATGACCTCCTAACAATTTTATATTCTTATGAGGAATCGATTTAGAGCCACTTCTGGCTGTTATCAGCCATAATATTCTTTTCTTCATTTCTAGAATTTAATATTTTTTATATCCTCTTGTGCTTTTTCAAAATCTTCGTGTTTCCCTATATCTAACCAATATCCTGACAAAGGGTATGAAATAATTTTTTTCTTTTCTGCAATTAACTTTTCCATTAAATCTGTTGCATTATAAAAACTCCCTTCTGGTATATATTGTAAAACAGATCTTTTCATCAAATAAATACCTCCATTAGAATAATAAGTATATGATGGTTTCTCTTTAAAACTAGTTATTTCTCTTTGACTTGTTTCTAACACAGCATATGGTACATTCACTTTGTAAGGTATTGTTACTACAGAAAAATCTGCATCCTGTTCTAAGAAATCGAGAAAAAAAAGTTCATAATCTAAGTTAGTAAGGATATCAGAATTTGTCAATAAAATATAATCATGCTCAAAATTTTTAATTTTTGAAACAGCTCCTATTGTTCCTAAGGGAATTTCTTCCCATACGTAATCTATATTTCTATTTTTATTATTTCCATTGCCAAAATACTCTTCAATTTGTTCTCCAAGGTATTTAACAGAAAACCAATAATCAACAATTCCATATAGAGCAAGTCTATCTATATTGTACTCCATTATAGCTTTACCCCCGACCTTTAAAAGTGGCTTAGGAATTTTATCTGTTAAAGGTTGTAAACGTGTTCCTCTACCTCCAGCCATTATTACTGCATCAACAGGTAAATAGGACCTAGTTTCTCTAAAATTTATAACATTAACAACTTTATTATGTTTATCTAAAACTGGAAGGATTCTAAAATTACCTTCACGGTATTCAATTATCTTTGTAATATCTCTATCTCCTTTTCTTATAAACCTAGGGTTAGTCTGAATAATAATATTCACAAGATCTTCTATTGTAATTCCTTTTAAAAGACCTCTACGAACATCTCCATCTGTTAATGCCCCAATTAAAATATCATTTTCATTTACAACAAAAAGAATTGCATCTTTTGCTAATACATCTAGCATAATTAAAGCTTCTTTTATCGTTTTTCCTTGAGTTATAAGATGATCTCTAAAATTTCTCATATTTCATTTTTATTATTTTTACAATACTTTTTGCTGTAAGCTCTTTATAATATATATTTCTTCCTTTATATTCTCCTAGTTTTATACAAGTATCAATAGCGTTTAATATATCTATGTGATTAAAAGCTGAATTAACAATATTTTTACTTTGTGCTCTTCCTTCTTGCCTTTTACCAACATTTACAACATGCTTATTAAAAGATGCTGCTTCTATTATACCACTTGAAGTATTTCCTAATAGGAAATTTGAGTAATACATAGCCGAAAAATAATTTTCCTTCCCAAAGTTCTCTATTAAAAATACATTCTCACTTTTTTCTTCTTTTAATAAACCTAGTTGCTCCCTATAAACGGATCCCATAGTATCTGCATTTGGCATAGTAATCACTAAATTCATTTGGTTAGATAATTCTACTAAAGCCTTTTTCATTTCTACTGCAAATATCATATTTTCTTCAAAAGCATTTGTTTCAGGATGAAATGTTATTAAACAATATGGTTTATTTTCTATTTTAAATTTTAATAAAAATTCCTCCTTTTTTAACGGTATAAAATATTTAATATTAGAAACACTCAAAGAACCAACATTAAAAATATTTTTTTTAGATTCAATTAAATCAGCAACTCTTGATTTAAATTTATTCGTAGAAGTGAAGTGTAAATTAGAGGCTAATGAAATTTGATGTCTATAAATATTATCTGTAGCCCCTAAAGTTTTTTCTCCTCCATGTATATGTGAAAAATTAACTCCAAAAGGAATACCGGCTTGGACAGCAGCACTCATTTCATATCTATCTCCTAAACAAAAAACTAAATCATACTTATTTAAGTTCCAAAAATCTGCAAATTTAAGTAATGTTATCCCATAAGCAGAAGCAATAGACACTTCATTATCATTTACTAATAACGAGCTAATCTGATGCACAATTACCCTATATTTATTTCTTATGGTATTTATGGTATAACCATGAAATTTAGAAAGATGTGTGCCAAACGCTATTAGCTCTAATTCTATAGTATTATCCATAATTAATTCATCAATAAGTATTTCATAAATACCAAAATCTGCTCTAGAACTAGTTAATATTGCTATTTTCATAATAAATCTCCCCAAGTTAATTTATCGAACTGATCTAAATCTTTAGAAACTTTTCTTCCAATTATTTCAGTCCATTTCATGGCACTAATTCCATCACCTGGTCTTAGAGCTATAATATCATCTTCTAAAATTATTGTACCAGCTGCTAATTTATTTTTTAAATGAATACTTTTTCTAGCAATAGCTATATTTTTAGATTCACTCTGACTAGGCTCTTTTCTTTCATTACCACTAATAGCCTTCTCAATATTTCTAATTGCAGAAACCATCGCTTTTAATTCATCTGGTTCAAGAGATGCTTTATGATCTGGTCCTGGTAAATTTCTATCTAATGTAAAATGCTTTTCAATAATTTTAGCTCCTAAAGCAACTGCAGCGATTGGAACTTCAATTCCCAAGGTATGATCAGAGTAACCTATTGAAACACCTAGTTTTTCTTTAATCGTTAACATAGCTTTTAAGTTAACATCAATCATTGGGGTTGGATATTCTGTATTGCAATGTAAAACTGTGATCTCGCCTTTTTTTGTCCCATATGAAACTAAAACATTTATAGATTTTTCAATCTCATCTAAATTAGCCATACCTGTTGATAAAACAACAGGAAGCCCTGTTTTCGCAATTGCTCTTAAATATGGGTAATTTGTTAATTCCCCACTTGGAATTTTGAACATATCAAAGTTTAATGATGATAAATAAGAAATACTTTCATCATCAAATGCCGTAGAAAAAAAACTGATATTTTTTGATTTACAGTATGAAATTAATTCCTTATGATCAACATCACAAAGTTCTAATTTCTTTAACATATTTAATTGTGAATCATCTTTGCTGATATCATTCTCAATTTGATATTTAGCTTTTTGTGCCGAAGGACTTACTAATCTTTCCGCTTTGAATGTCTGGAACTTAACATAGTCTACACCAGCATCAACTGCTACGTCAATTAATCTTTTAGCAGTTTCAATATCTCCGTTATGATTAACTCCTGCTTCTGCAATTATGATTGTTTTATTCATTATTTAATAAATTTCCCAGCACTAATAATACTGTTTTCTTTAATTGAGACGTCATTTGAAATAGTTGCGTTACTTCCAATAAAAGTTTCGCTTCCAATTACACTATCTCCATTTACAACAGCACAAGTTGATATATGACAAAATTCTCCGATTGAAACACCATGCTCTATATTAGATTTAGTATTTATAATACAATTCTTACCAATTTTAGATTTTGCGTTTACAACTGCATGATTCATTATAACTGTACCTTCTTCTATGTTTGCATGTTTAGATACATAAGCTAGAGAAGATATAACAGTTGCTAATTTGGCATTATTATCTGTTAAATTTTTAGCTATATTCTTTCTAATAGAGCAGCTTTTAATTTGACCTACTGTAATTAAAAAATAGGTATTTTCATTAACTAATTCAGGAATTAAATTATCACCTCCTAATATTTTATAACCCAAAAGATTATTTTCTTTACTATTTGAGTCCAGTATCCCTAAAATATTAAATTCATTCCCATTTTCGATAATATCGATTACAGAAATACAATGACCTCCACCCCCAACTAAAACTATATTCTTCTTAAATTCTACCATTATCTTACACCACTTGGTATATTAATTATTCTATCTTTAAGTGTTATAGCATTTTTTTGACTATCTCTTTGGCAATGAGAATATATAGGTAACTTAGACATTAGTTCCCAAACTGGTCTAGTCATAACATTTGATTCATTAGTGTCTTTTAGGAAGTTGTTGTAATCCAATTTATTTTCTAATTCAATACACATTAACCAATAATTTGCTTTAGTGTCTTTTGTCTCAGTTCTAAATTTTATTCCTTTATCTTTAAAAAAAGTTTCATAATCTTTAGCTAAATTTCTTTTATTTTCTAAAAAGGATGGTAGTTGCTCTAATTGTGCACACCCAAGAGCAGCGTTAATATTAGGCATTCTAAAATTATAACCTATTTCATTATGAATGAATTCGTATTTGTGCGGTTTTTTTGCAGTTGTAGTTAAAAACTTTGCTCTATCTCCTAAAACTGTATTTTTTGTAGTGATAGCTCCCCCAGCACCTGCAGTGACAATTTTATTTCCGTTGAAAGAAAATGCCCCAACTTCTCCAAAACTACCGGTAGGCATACCTTTGTACTGACTCCCGAGAGATTCAGCAGCATCCTCAACAATAGGTATTTTCCAAAGATGACAGACTTTAATTAATTCATCTAAATGAACTGGAAACCCGAAAGTATGCATTGGCATACAAGCTGAAATTTTCCTACCTGTACTTTTATTATAGCAACCATCTTCTCTTAATTCACCAAATTCATCTAAGAAATCACTTACAGCTTTAGGAGACAAACCCATTGTATCGAAATCAACATCTAAAAATATTGGATGAGCATTATTATAGGCTATTGCATTTGCTGTGGCCACAAAAGTTAAAACTTGTGTTATTACTTCATCGTTTTTCTTTACTCCAACCAACCTGAGTCCTACTTGAAGTGCTGCTGTACCATTAACCACTGCAGTTGTTCTATTTGTTTGTGTAATATCATTCATTAAGTTTTCAAACTTATCGACAAAAGATCCGACACTAGATACATATGTGGAATCAATACACTCTTCTAAGTATTTCTTTTCATTTCCTCGAAATACTGGCTCATGTAAACAAATATAACTGTCTGAATTATATTTGTTTTTAATAAAACTAATTATTTCTTTTTGCATTACATTTTAGATTGTAAAGTCACCCTTACTTTTTTATTATGAAAATTAGTAAAAAAAAACTTTCATTACTGTATCTTCTTTTGAAAAAATTTCAAAAACCCAGCTGGAGTTTATTATTCTACAGCGTTTTATCTTTTAGAGAATCCTCTAAACTATTTTTCACATCATATACTAAAGAATTTTCTTTTTTTAATAAAGACAAGTCTAATTCTTTAAATTCATTATGAGAAACAGTTAAAACTACTGCATCAAATCTATTTTTCGGAATATCATTTACAGCGTCTAAACCGTATTCCCGTTTTACTTCATCAATGCTTGCCAAAGGGTCATAAATTGTTATGTTTGTACCATACTCTTTTAACGCAAAAATTACATCTACAGTCTTTGTATTTCTAACATCTGGACAATTCTCTTTAAAAGTAATTCCTAAAATCAAAATATTAGCATTTTTTATTCTAATATCTTTTTTTATCATCAACTTGATGACTTCAGTAGCTACATACTCTCCCATACTATCATTCAACCTTCTCCCTGATAATATAATTTCTGGATTATAACCATATTCTTGAGCTTTTTGTGCTAAATAATACGGATCTACTCCAATACAGTGCCCCCCAACTAAACCTGGTTTAAAAGGTAAAAAATTCCATTTTGTCCCTGCTGCTTCCAACACGTCGTGGGTATTTATATCCAAAAGATTAAATATCTTAGCTAATTCATTCACAAAGGCAATATTAATATCTCTTTGGGAATTTTCAATCACTTTTGCCGCCTCTGCTACCTTGATAGTAGGAGCAAGGTGCGTTCCAGCTGTGATCACGGATTTATACAATTCATTCACTTTCTCTCCAATTTGAGGTGTTGATCCTGAAGTAACCTTTAGTATCTTTTCAACTGTATGTTCTTTATCTCCTGGATTAATTCTCTCTGGCGAATAACCAGCATAAAAATCTTCATTAAATTTAAGTCCAGATACTTTCTCCAAGACCGGAATACAATCTTCTTCTGTAGCTCCTGGATACACCGTAGATTCATAAATTACGACATCTCCTTCTTTTAATACGGCACCAACTGTTTCACTTGCTTTAATTAGCGGAGTTAAAATGGGTCTATTGTTTTTATCAACGGGTGTAGGAACTGTAATAATATAGTAATTACAATCTTTAATTTTATTCAATTCATTTGTACAAAAAAGACCATTTGAATCAGAGTTTTCATCAATTAATACAGATTGTAAGGTTTCGTTATCAACCTCTAGGGTTGAATCAACACCAAACATTAATTCAGATATTCTGTCAGTATTGATATCAAATCCAACTACTGAATACTTGGTTGCAAAAAGTCTTGCCAATGGCAAACCTACATATCCTAATCCGATGATTGCAATTTTATCTTTTTTCATACTTTTTACAAATTTTCCCAATACCATTTCACAGCTTCTTTGAGTCCTTTTTGTAAAGAAAACTGAGGGTTATAATTTAAATTTTCTTTTGCTTTAGCTACACTTGCGTGAGAATGAGGAATATCACCTGCTCTATTTGGTCCGTATATAACGGCTACATTTGAAATTTTAGAATCAAATTCAGATAAATACTCCTTTAGGTACCCCATTAAATCATTTAGCGTATTACGATCTCCATAGGCTACATTATACACAGTGTTAATCGCTTTTTCGTTGGTTGTGACTAGGCTCAATAAATTTGCTTGTATCACATTATCTATGTAAGTAAAGTCTCTTGAGTAATTACCGTCTCCATTAATCACAGGAGATTCTCCTTTCATGAGTTGGCTTACAAATTTTGGAATCACTGCTGCATAAGCACCATTGGGGTCTTGCTTTCTACCGAACACATTAAAATAGCGTAATCCAATCGTTTCTAAACCATAGGTTTTTGAAAAAATATCAGCATATAACTCATTGACATATTTAGTAATGGCATAAGGTGATAAAGGTTTACCGATGATATCCTCTACTTTTGGCATAGATTCTGAATCTCCATAGGTTGATGAACTCGCTGCAAAGACAAATCTTTTCACTCCATTGTCTCTTGCCGCTACTAGCATATTTAAAAAACCACTCACATTTACTTCATTGGATATAATTGGATCTTTAATAGATCTTGGAACCGATCCTAATGCCGCTTGATGCAAAACAAAATCTGCATCTTTGGTTGCTTTTAAACAATCCTCTAATTTTCTAATATCTCCTTCGATTAGCGTAAAGTTAGTATCCTTTAAAAGCTGTTCTAAATTTTCTCTTTTACCAGTAGCAAAATTGTCAAGACAAACTACTTTATTTCCTAAACGGAGTAGTTCCTCGCATAAATTTGACCCAATAAAACCTGCGCCTCCAGTAACTAGAATTGTTTTATTACTTAATTCAATATTCATTCAACTATTTCTATTTTTTCTCGACTACCACCGGTAGTCCTTAATTTTTAAACTTTAGTTTTTTTCAATGCTTCGCTGTTATCAATCACAATAATAATTGAATTATAACTTTAATTTTAAAGTTCAAATTTAATTTAATTTCTACTAAATTTTTCAAGACATAACAATGTCTGTCATTATAGTAATTATCCATTAAATCAAACGCTATGATAGACTTTATACCAGTTAATAAATTCTTCAATTCCTTTATCTAAAGAAACCTTATTTTGAAAATTATAATCCTTTGTTAGTTTCGTAATACTAGCCCATGTTTTTTTAACATCTCCATCTTGCATAGGAAGCATTTTCTTAATAGATTTTTTACCAAGATACTTTTCAATTGTTTCAATAAATTTAGTTAATACAACAGGTTTATTATTTCCAATATTATATAACTCACGAAGAGTCTGATAATATTGCTGATTTAACTCCAATTACTATGTCATCTATGTGAGTGAAATCTCTGGATAAATCTCCATTGTTGAATACTTTTATTGCTTTATCTTTTGTAATAGCATCCGCAAATAAATAATATGCCATATCGGGTCTTCCCCAAGATCCATAAACAGTAAAAAATCGAAGTCCAATTGTATTAAGTTTAAACAAATGACTATAGGTATGAGCCATAAGTTCATTGGACTTTTTACTAGCCGCATAAAGACTTATAGGCTTGTCTGTATTGTCTATTTCTTCAAATGGTATTTTCTTATTATCTCCATAAACACTAGAACTACTTGCATACACTAATTTCTTAATATTATAATTCCTGCAGCATTCTAAGATATTTAAAAAACCAACTATATTAGAATCAATATAAGTCTCTGGATTTTCTATTGAATACCTTACGCCTGCTTGAGCAGCTAAATTACATACCACATCAAATTTCTGATTTTTAAATAGTTTAGGTAAGTTCTCTCGATCTTCTAAATTCATTCGTATGAATTTGAAGTTTTGGAATAAATTACTACCATTTAAGCTAAGAAAATCTTTAGCGCTATCCTTATTAATTCCTAACTC
>Ga0206123_10001560_pt1 | contig 21444 bp, 20 predicted proteins | sample Helgoland_Spring_2_FD_160086 | JGI IMG/M metagenome (GOLD analysis project Ga0206123, IMG submission 160086) | Pelagic subsurface seawater microbial communities from Kabeltonne, Helgoland, North Sea - Helgoland_Spring_Bloom_20160316_1 | ecosystem: Environmental > Aquatic > Marine > Epipelagic ...
TCAATTTGTCATTTCCCTAGATTTTGAGCTGCTTTGGGGTGTCAGGGATCACGCCGACCATGCCTCGTATGGTGCGAACGTTCTCGGAGGCAGAAAAGCTATACCTTATATTTTGGATCTCTTTGCTAAGTATGAAATCTCTGCAACCTGGGCGACGGTCGGCTTTTTGTTTTGTGAAAATCGTGACGAGTTGATGGACATTCTGCCAGCGCCTGAATTGCGCCCCAACTATGACAACAAAGTACTGTCAAATTATAGCTATTTATTCGAGGTGGGCGCGGATGAAGCGGCTGATCCCTACTACTTTGCGCCGTCGCTGATACGGCAAATTACAGACACACCAAGACAAGAAATTGCCTCTCATACCCTATCCCATTTTTACTGCCTGGAAGACGGGGCCAGTGAGGTCGCCTTTGAGGCTGATTTGATCGCGGCTCTGACACTTGCAAATCGGCGTGGGATCCAACTTCGCTCAATAGTCTTTCCCCGCAACCAGTATCAATCAAAACACTTAGCAATTTGCCGCAAGCTGGGCATCGAGAACTATCGCGGTAGTCCCTTGGCATGGGCCTATCGCCCCACCAAAGGCGCGGACCAGACATCCCTGCGGCGGGCTTTGCGGCTTGCGGATGCGCATACTGGGGTTCTGGGTCATCAGACCTACCTGGCCGAGCAGGGCATGTTTCGCAATGTTCCTGCGAGCCAGTTTCTGCGGCCGTGCTCCAGGCGATTGGCACCGTTTCACCCAGCCCATATCCGGAATATTAAGGCTGGCATAACCAAGGCGGCGCGTAAAAATAAGGGTTATCACCTCTGGTGGCACCCCCATAACTTTGGTGGCGATACGAACGCAAATCTAAAAAGTTTGGAGAGTATCCTTGTAGCTTTTACCAAGGCTCAACAAGAGTACGGCATGCAGTCGAGCTCCATGGCGGATAAGATATGCGAATAAGTGTCCTTGCAGGACCTGGAAGTTCGAGCAACATCTTGTTGAATTGGTTGTCTGACAATGGATTTTCGGATGTCGAAGTCATCGTCGAAAAAGCCGTGCCACGCAAAAAAACCCTGAAGAGTCGCGTTCGCAGAATTGGCCTAGTTCGAACGGCAGGACAAGTCGCATTCATCGCACTCATATTGCCTTTTTTGCAAAGAGCGTCATTAGTTCGCCGGGCTCAAATTCTTAAAAAGTATCAATTACGCAATGACACGCCGATACCCCAAAATTTAGTATCAGTTGAAAATATAAACGACGAACATGTCTCAGACCTACTAGAATCGCATCGACCTGACCTAGTCTTGGTGAATGGTACGCGCATAATTCGAAAAAGCATCTTAGACTGTGTCAAATGCCCAATTATCAACACCCACACTGGGATTACCCCAAAATATCGGGGCGTTCATGGTGGATACTGGGCGCTGTGGAACTCTGACAAACAGGACTTTGGCGTTACAATTCACTTGGTCGACAGTGGTGTAGATACTGGACCCGTGATCGCTCAACGACGCACAAAGCCTTCTAAAGAAGATAATTTTGCCAGTTATCCTTTGTTGCAACAGGCAATTTCATTCGAGGCACTGTCGAAAGTTCTCCATGAAGTACAGGCTGGGTCAATTCATACAATCTCAGTCAATGACACGGGGAAATCCCGACAATGGTACCACCCGACAATCTGGCAATACTTGTCAGGGAAAATACATGGAATAAAATGAATTCAAAACTCTCCGCAAATAGACGCATACTCATCACAGGCACGGCTGGTTTTATTGGCTTCCACCTTGCCAAGCTCTTGCTGCACGAAGGGTTTGTCGTGCACGGCTATGATGGCATGACAGACTACTATGATGTCGCCCTAAAGCAGCGTCGGCATGCGATGCTGCTGCAAAACCCAAACTTTGCAGCCACCGAAGGCATGCTGGAGGATCAGGATCTCTTTGATCGCGTTGCCGATAATTTTGAGCCTGACGTGATTGTTCACCTCGCGGCACAGGCAGGCGTGCGCTACAGCCTAGAGAACCCGCGCGCCTACCTAGACAGCAATGTAATCGGGACGTTTAATGTAATGGAGGCCGCGCGCAGGCTTGGCGTGCAGCACTTGCTTATGGCATCAACATCCTCGGTCTATGGCGCCAACACAGAAATGCCGTTTATCGAGACGGAAAAGGCTGACACGCAGCTAACCATCTATGCCGCCACCAAAAAGGCCAACGAGAGCATGGGCCATTCCTATGCGCACCTCTATGATCTTCCGACAACGATGTTCCGGTTCTTTACTGTCTATGGCCCGTGGGGTCGTCCTGATCTGGCGCTTTACAAGTTTGTCGATGCAATCCTAGATGGGCGCCCCATCGACATATATAACAACGGGGATATGTACCGCGACTTCACTTACGTCGATGACCTTGTGCACGCGATCCGCCTTCTCATTGATGCGGTTCCCGTCCGCCCAGAAGATGGCGTCGTGCCTGAAGGCGACAACCTGTCACTAGTGGCCCCCTACCGCGTCGTGAATATCGGCAATTCTGACAAGGTTCGTCTACTGGACTTCGTGGAAGCAATCGAGGACTGCCTCGGCCAAGAAGCGCAGCGCAATTACATGGGCATGCAGACAGGCGACGTCCCGGCTACTTGGGCGAATGCGGATCTCTTGAAAACCTTGACGGGGTACCGTCCGCAGACGGATTTCCGCGACGGCATTGCGAAGTTCGTTGACTGGTATCGGGAGTATTCCGGGAAATGACCACCAATCTGAAATCTATTGCCGTGATCGGCCTTGGCTACGTCGGCCTTCCGCTCGCATTGGAGTTTGGCAAGTCGCGTCCCGTCATTGGGTTCGATATCAACGCGGGCCGGATTGATGCACTGCAGGCAGGGCATGACGCCACGCTAGAGGTCTCAAAAGACGAATTGGCGACAGCAGATCAGCTCACATTCACCAGCGACCCCGCTGATCTGGTAGCCGCGTCGATCTACATCGTGACTGTGCCAACACCAATAGATGCGCACAAGCGCCCTGATCTGACACCTCTCCTCAAGGCCTCTAAAATGATAAGCGGCGTCCTGAAGCGTGGCGATATAGTTATCTATGAGTCCACGGTCTATCCAGGTGCCACCGAGGAAGAATGCGTGCCGGTTCTGGAGCGTGTGTCCGGTCTTACCTTTAACGTCGACTTCTTCGTAGGGTACTCACCCGAGCGGATTAACCCTGGCGACAAGCAGCACCGTTTGCCCGATATCCTAAAGGTAACGTCTGGCTCCACACCCGAGATCGCAGAAGAAATCGATCAACTCTATGCCGGCATCATCACCGCATGCACCTACAAGGCTGAAAGTATTCGTGTGGCAGAGGCTGCCAAAGTCATCGAAAATACACAGCGCGATTTGAACATTGCTCTCGTCAATGAGCTGGCGATCATCTTCAACAAGATGGGCATTGATACAGAGGCCGTGCTGAAGGCCGCGGGCACCAAGTGGAACTTCCTACCCTTTAGACCAGGTCTGGTTGGTGGCCACTGCATTGGCGTGGACCCCTATTACCTCACCCATAAGGCCGAGGCGATGGGCTATCATCCGCAAGTGATCCTCGCGGGGCGGCGGATCAATGACGGTATGGGCTCTTATGTGGCCAGCCAGCTGGTGAAGGCGATGCTGAAGCAACGCCTTCATGCGGATGATACGCATGATGCGCGCGTATTGATACTCGGCCTGGCGTTCAAAGAGAATTGCCCCGACTTGCGCAATACACGCGTGGTGGATGTGGTGGCAGAACTGCGCGACTACGGTGTGCACGTGGACGTGCATGACCCATGGGTGGATGCGGCGGATGTGCAGAAGGAGTGCGGGCTGGCATTGGTCACGACCCCTGAGCCCGAGGCCTATGACGGTATCATTCTGGCCGTGGCACATGACAGTTATAGGGAGGCAGGCGTAGCCGCACTGCGCAGCTACGGACGTGCGAATAGTGTATTCTACGACCTGAAAAGCGTCTTTGGGCGTGACGAAAGTGATCTGCGGCTGTGAGTGTGGGCTTAGAATTTGGGAAGATCACATTATATCGTTATATCAAAAGTGTGTGGTCTTACAGTCGCGTGCCATAGAATGATGGTGAATTTAGTTGGGAACGTACGTATGGATTTAAACGATGCGTTGAAAGCGGCGATTTAGATTAATATGAAAAAAGGACAAAATAAAATGTCAATCATAGATTATACGGAGCGTGCAAAGCAATACAATCGTAACGAATTTTGGAAGCAGGTGCGGCGTACTATAAATGGCGAAGAAGTTAGTGAAGATCAAATTCAACAAATAGTCAAACAAATCAACAATTGCTTGAATATTCAGTTTGACGATTGTTTGGTAGACATAGGCTGCGGCAATGGAGCGTTAACGAATTTAGTTGCTCCCAAAGAATGTGTGGTTTACGGTATTGATCCATCAAATTATCTAATAGAAATCGCAAAAGAGTTTTTTCAAAAGGAAAAGCATACCTATGAGGTTGGTTTCGCTAATGATGATTATACATATACAAAATTTAGTATATCAAATAAATGTTTGTTATACGGAGTGTCGTCTTATCTAGAGGACACAATGATTTCTGATGTGTTGAATAACTTTTTTTCTAATTCCAATAAAGTAATGTTTATTGGCGCTGTTCGTGACCTTGAACACAGAAACAAATTCTTTCAATCAAAAAATTTGAAAATACCACCAAACAAATCAGAAACAACCATGGGTTTATGGCGGTCAAAAGCATTTTTCATTCAGTTATCAGAAAAATATAAATTAAATGTTGAATTCCTTAAAATGCCTAACTCGTTCTACGCGAGTGAATACTACTTTGATGTGGTGTTTAAATCATGACATTATTGCGATATTCTACCATGAACTTACCCACACCCAGTATGGAAGATATTTCGAACATATTAAATGAAACAAATGATCCTGTTAGTTATTTCGAGTCATACTTATCATCATTTTTTTCAGTTAAACAAACCAAACTTAAAGTCAATTGCTTCACTGCTATTTCCTTGCTCTTAAATTTTTTAACAAAAAATAGGCCTAAAACTGTAATTACCACTGCATTCTCGTATCGCAGAACTGATGCAATAATTAACTGGGCTAATTGTAAACCAATTTATATAGATAATGATCCCGTTACTTATGGCCCTGATATATCTAAACTAGAAGATGTGTTAAAGTCTAACAAGGTAGGATGTGTATTAGCCCAGCATTCTATGGTAAAAATTGCAAACTATAGATTAATAAGCGAAGTTTGCCAAAAGTATGACACGCCAGTGATATATGACTCTGTTGAAGTGACTAGTAAGCCTCATGAAAAAAGCATGGTGGGTTCTAATGGTGATTTTGAAGTATTTTCGATGCATCCTTCAAAGGTTATTAACGCTTGTGAGGGAGGAATAATTACTTCTAATGATAGTGATTTAATCAAAAAATTTGAAAACCACTTATCTATGGTATCCAAGTCTACAGCAAAATTATTCCAAATAGAGCCATATCACGCAATCTTTGGCTTAGCATCAATGAAAAAGTATGATTTTTGGGTTGATGTATTTAAACAGCAATATTTAGAGTATTGCGCTAGCTTAAGCTGTTCAAGCAGTTTTGATATCGTAGAATATGACGAAACATATTGGAATCCGAATTACAAGACTACATTGATGGAGATACATGATGAGGCTTTCCGCGATGAATTAATCGACCATTTATCTAGATATGGAATACCAATTAGGCGTGTGTATCACCCTTACAAATTTGTGAATAACCAGAATTTTCCTGTTGCTGACGAGCTTTCTAAGAAACTATGCTTTCTTCCAATGGGTGCAACAGTAATGCGTAATGGTCAACAGGAAATAATTGAAAGGCTGTTAGAAATTTAATGAAAAACAAATCAAAAAATATAATTTCTTCCGTGATCAAGAATGGATATTATTCAAACCATGGACCCCTTGCTCAAGAATTAGAAAAGTATTTAGAAACAAAGTTTAAGATGAATTGTGTAACCTATGCGTCGATTGAGTTACTGATTGTTGCTATTTGGGACGAGTTATCTATCTCGCAATTTACCTTCTATAATTCTGTAGATCAAAGATTTGTATATCAACTTATAAAATTTTTGAGAGGTCTAGAAACTGCTCAAATTTTTACGAACTGTTCCCAAATTGTAAGCAAAAAAATGGTTAATGACATAAAAACGAAACATCTAAAAATTCTTTGTGAAGCGCAAACCACTGAGGGAAAACTAGTTAAGGTGGTAGACCTAAGTCGCCCTGCCGATCATTATTGGGTTAATGGAGCAGCTGCAGTATCTTTTGACGATGTTGCATTAGAAAAGCTTCGATGGTCTAGGAGCTCTTATGGGAGGCAAGCGGATGCAATAATCAATATTGCAGCAAATGGGCGGTTCTCGGAGCTTCAAGCGTCTGCGATATTAGATGACTGAGATTGGTGGATATTACTCAATAGCCTCACATTTTGAAGATTGCGTCCTAGACGATAATTTTCCCAGCTTTGATTTTAATTCTGGCCGAAATGCGCTTTTATTTGCATTAATCATGCTTAAGCCCGTTCAGGTATATTTCCCTTATTTTACTTGTTCGTCAATTCATAATATTCTCTCTGATATACACTTTGATCTATATCACCTTGATAGTAATTATTTACCAATAATAGATAAATTGCCTAGTAATAGCGTTCTTATAATAAATAATTATTTTGGCAATATGTTACCCAGAATAAAGGAGTGGCTAAAAAAAAATAGCATACCAAATAATCAGGTTATAATAGATAATACGCATTCACTAAATTTTTCAGCCGTCAATGAACAAAAATTTTATCAGTTTTTTTCTCCAAGAAAATTTTTAGGTGTACCGGACGGTGGTATTTTACACACTCCAAAATTAAACTTTGATTGGATAGATGAGTATAAAAAATTACCAGTTGACAGTTCTCTAGAACGAATAAAATGGGTATTTAACCCTTTGGAAAATATGCGCAACTCAAACTATCAAGAATTTCTAAAGTATCGCGAGACTTTGCAAGATATGCCAGTATCACAGATGTCAAAGACTACAAAATTTCTACTTAGAACCTTAGATTACAAAAGATATTTAAAGAGGCGCTCGAACGTACATAGGTTAAGCATCGAGTTTGTGAATTCAACTGGGTTTTGGAGGCAACACAGTCTTTATTCTACCCATTTATCTATCGGCATACCGGTGGTTTGTGCAAGACCACTAGAAATACAAAAACAATTAGCGAAGAGTGGCGTCTATGTTGTTAACTATTGGCCAGGGTTCTTTGGTGATAAACTACTAAATCACCACGAGCTGGATTTACTACGCACCATAATTTTACCAATAGACATATACAAATTAACGGAAAACCCAAACTACCATGAAATTATTAAATTTATATCACTCGCCGAGAAGTGCTAAATTTCTTGATAAATGCAAAGAAAAGTTAGCGCTACATGATTGATACACGTGTTTGGTCGATGGCCTGGAAGTTACTGGATACTTCAGCGAAACGAGAAGCTATTTTTGTAATATGTGTCTGTGGATTAGCGGCATTGTCCTCAGTTTTAATGGTCAGCTCAGTGTTACCGTTTCTAATGGTCTTGGCAAATACTGATCAGATTAGTACAAATTATAGTCTGGCTAAAGTATACGAAATTGGTGGTTTTAGTAGTAGTTATTGGTTTTTAGTGGCGCTAGGGCTTGGTACAATTACGGCAATTGTTATATCAAACGCGTTGCAAGTCTTACGATCTTGGGCAGTTGCACGGTTTTCGTACATGCAGATTTACGCTTTAAGTAAAACCCTCATGACAGTTTATCTTCAACAGCCTTACGAGTATTTCCTGGATAGAAATTCTGCTGATATAAATACAAAAATATTGTCTGAGAGCCAAGAAGCTGTAAACCAATTTTTTCGACCGGCAGGGGAGCTTGTTGCAGCTCTTTTGACTGCGCTTATGATAGTGGTTTTTATTGTATGGCTTTATCCCAGCATATCTATTTTGATTTTTGGAGTTTTGGCAAGCATATATTGGATAATCCATGTGATTTCTCGGCGGTCGATCAGCCACGCTGGTCATTTCAGAGCCGAAAAAAATCGTGCTAGGTTTCAAATTACGCAGGAAGCTTTCGCCGGCATCAAGGAAATCAAACTTCTAGGTTGCGAAAGACACTACATTGACGGTTTCAGTGATGCAGCTGAAAAAATGTCACGTAAAATAGTATTTATACAAATAGTTGGAGAAATTCCACAGTACTTGATGCAGGCAGTTGGATTTGGTGGTTTAATATTAATCGCGATTTTATTATTGGATCCGGTCCAATTGGCATCGGGGGATACGCTTAATAACATATTGCCAACATTAGGGCTCTTTGCATTTGCTGGTCAAAAATTGCTTCCAGAGCTTTCGCGTATTCACAATTGCCTTACAAAATTGAATGCAAGTTCAGCAGCAGTCGAGGCATTATCTGTCACGCTCTCGGAAACTTCTAATATACCGTCGCAACCGCTAGAAACTTCAATTCCGCTCAAACTGGAAAATTCATTAACCCTTGCTGACGTAACATACCGTTATCCGTTCGCTGCGACCGACACTTTAGATGGTGTATCAGTGAGAATCTATCAAGGTGAAAAGATAGGTGTAATTGGCACAACGGGTGCTGGTAAGACAACATTTGTTGATGTAATTCTTGGCCTTTTAAAGCCCGTGAAAGGACAAATGATTGTAGATGACGTCCTAATAACTGAGGAGAATATACACTCGTGGCAAAAATCAATAGGATATGTGCCACAAGATATATTCCTAACGGATGCGAGCGTTGCTGAAAATATTGCCTTTGGAGTGCTAAAAAATAGTATTGATCGTGAGCGTATTCGTTATGCAGCTCGCGTAGCAAACATTGATCGATTTGTGGAGCATGATCTGCCTTCAGGGTACGAAACTGTTGTCGGTGAGCGTGGTACTCGGTTATCAGGAGGGCAACGTCAAAGAATCGGAATTGCTCGCGCTTTATATCACGATTCAGATCTCATTATATTTGATGAGGCGACGAGTGCTCTGGATAGTCAAACCGAATCACAGGTGATGGAAGCAATCAACACGCTTCCGAGAGATAGGACGATAATCTTGATTGCCCATAGGCTCCGCACAATAAAGCAATGTGATAAAATAATTTTTCTCAATAATGGAAGAATCGAAGGGTTTGGCAATTGGGTATCGCTATCAAAAAACAATGAGATTTTTCAAAATTTTATTAATAAAGTAAAAGTTTAATATTTAAAATGACAATGTTAAACGCTAGTAATATATATTTTTTTAAGTTTTTTATTTATGCAGAATTAAATGCTTTTCAAAATTTAGACTTAAAATAGAAGGTAGCTATAAATGTATAAGGAACTAAACAGAGACGAAGATTTGCTTAAAATAGCCTCTGAAGTAGGTGTAATGCGGCCGCCAAAAACTAAACTGCAAAGCTACAGTTCTACGTTCGATGTTTTACCGTTTATAGAAAATAAACAATATGGATACGATCGAATAGTACAACTAATGTCATTGTCAATGTTGCAAAACCACCATGCCAATGGTGGGCCCGTATCACGACTTTTAGAAGCCATGGTTGCGCATTTGATAAATTTGCCAGATAGCAGGCGTGTCATTGCAGTTTCCAGCGGCACTGCCGCCCTCCACCTCGCATGTGGCTATGTTTCATTGAAAAGCACTAAGCAACACTTTAAGTGGGTGACTAGCGCCTTTAATTTTTTCTCCGCAAAAGTAGGTCCACTCGTTGATTCAATTGTTATTGATTGCAATGAGAATGGCAGATTTGATTTTGATCGGTTGGAAAGTCTACCCTTGGATAGCTATGATGGTATTATATACACAAACATTTTCGCACAACATTCAGATTGGAAAGACGTCGCTGACTTCTGCAAAAGATATGACAAGACATTTGTTGTAGACAATGCCACCGGTTTATTTGACCGAACAACAGCCACAATGGATCAAGATAGCGCAATGGAAATCATTTCGGCTCATCATACAAAACCTTGGGGCGTAGGGGAGGGTGGTTTTTTAATATGTGACGAGACGGACGAGTTAGAGCTTCGAAAACTGGTCAATTTTGGTGCAGGCTTAGCTGAGAGCTTTAAAACAGCTGGGAATAACTATAAGATTAGCGATTTATCATGTGCCGCAATAATAGATAGGCTTGAAAAAATGCCTAGTTGGATGCCGATCTATAAAGAGCAAGCGAAGCGTGCAAGTAAACTTTTGCATTCTTCATGTGATGGAATAATAGAATTTAAAGGTAGTACCATTCCTGTTTCTCCTAGAGCGCACACCCCTTTTCTTGCTCCCACGCCGATAGATATTTCCGCGGTATCAGGTAATATCACCTTACGAAAATATTACTTACCACTTCGCTCTGACATGGACACCGCTAATGCGCAAAATATATATGATAGAATTTTTAGTGTATCTAACGCACCCGAAATGCAACAAATTACAGACGAACAAATAATAGCGCAAATTTTACCCTTCCTGCAGCTCTAGTGTATACTTATCAAACAGGTTGGGTATGGCTCTTTTATTTTATGAATTTAATAAAAATAATGCTTTATACATTCAATAATTGCCCAATAAAAGTTGTATTCGTTTTAAATAGAAAATGGAGTTCTGATGGAGGGTTATGTTAAATGAAATTAGGTATAATGCAGCCTTATTTTTTTCCATATGCACAGCAATTTCGACACATTGCACAATGTGATCAATGGATAGTCTTTGATACCGTAAAATTCACTCGTAAGAATTGGACAAGTCGAAACCGTATTGCGAATAAAGATGCAGATTTTTCTTATATATCGGTTCCGATAAAAAAGGGCGCTTCAACAGGTAAAATATCTGAAGCTCAGATTGCGGCTCGTTCCTGGCATAAGTCAATGTTTAACAAGTTATATAGCTATAATGGCATTGCACCTTATTACATCGAAACAATGAGTATCGTTGAAGATTGTGTGGCAGGCGATTTTTCTGATTTGGTGTCCTTGAACTTCAATATTATAAAGCAGATATCTACCAATTTGGGAGTGAGTACTAAAATAAGGAGGCTTTCGGAGATGGGTTTGCAATTGCCAAAAACTGCCGAACCAGGCGAGTGGGCTTTGTATATAAGTAAAGAAGTTGGCGCAAAAATCTATTCAAACGCTGCGGGCGGCAGATATCTATTTGACCCAGAAATATATAGTTCACATGGGATAAAATTAGAATTTTACAAGCCGCTAGAGTTAAGTTATCAGACACGCAAATTTCAATTTGTTCCAGATTTATCTGTAATAGATAGTTTAATGTGGATTGGTGTCGAAGGTCTGAAAAATTTTATAAACCGTTAAACTAAAGTATGATAAATTCAAATCAGGTTAAAGCATGAAAGTAGGCTATATTTCGATTGTAACAAATTCCTACAATTCGGCAGAGTTTATTGACCGTCTATATCATAGTTTAAATTGTCAAACTGATAAAAACTTTGAGTGGATAATAGTTGACGATGGTTCAAACGATAATACTATTGAAATAATATCAAGTTTGAAATTTGACAATATTCCAGCGGTTAAATTTTATGAAATGCCTTTTAATTCTGGTGGTGGATTAGCGACTAGTGTTGCAATGTTGAAGGCTGAGGGCGACATCATTGTTAGAATAGATCACGATGATGAATTGGAACCAAATGCAATCAACGAAATTAGGAATTCTTTTTCGTACGTACAGAATGACGATAAGATTGCAGGAGTTTTATATCGAAGCACCGACACTTTTGGTAAAAAAATTGAGAGCCTTTGTCATGGTCAGGTTTTTAAATTTTCAGAATTTATTAACACTGAAAAGAAAACGACAGACGGGGTGCTGGCCTTGAAGGCTAAAATTGCAAAACAGTATTATAGTTTGCCAGAGCGTGGTAAAATAGGCTTATCAAGTACTACGTTGCTTGATATTTCAAGGTCATATTATTTTCAATTTTCAGGAGTGGGTTCAATATTGCATTATCACCGTGACAATCCAAACAGCGTTACTCTTTTCCCAAGAATATCCAACAAGACAGTTTATTCTTATGCGCGATCGTTGGATTTCCACGATAGGTATTATTATGCCTCGCCTTTAAAGTGGCTGCGGCATACGCTGGCATTATTTCATTACTCGCTGATGGTATATAAATCTATTTTACCAGTTTTTCAGTACTGTCGCCGACCATCAACGAGAGCGTGGTGTTTGCTGATAGCTCCAATAGGAATAATTGTGTCTCAAATTAAATCAAAGCCCAATATTGTATTTTACCCAGAAGAGGATCCATTAACTTGTTTACGTCTCGTAAAGAAAATAAAAATTGTTCACAAGAAAGGCAAAATAATTAATGCGTGAATTTTTACCGAATTGGCTTCGACGCTTTTTAGGTATAGTACCGCTTGTATTACAAAGAAGTTATTTATGGTTTGGGATATTGGTTAGGTTGCGAGGCAAAAGTATTTCTGATCAAAAAGTTCTTAGAAAGGCTATATTAATAAGCCCTATTAGTATTTTATCCGGATTTAGTGAATGGAAATTTCCAATGGTTAGCGAAGACTGTGAAGTAGTGGCCAAAGGAGTGGGAACATTTAACTTGAGAGCGTCGTCAGATGACCTTATCCATGCGATGCCAGCTCAAGAACATCAGGTTGAAGCAGCAATCAGACGCATACTGTGTCTGGGTGATCGTTTTATTGATGCAGGCGCTAATGTTGGTTTTATAAAGTATTAGGATCGAAGCTCGTGGGCTTAAAAGGGAGAGTGGCATCTTTTGAGATGGTTCCCGAGACCATTAAGATATTGCGTCATCACATAGATTTGAACATGCTGGAGAATTGCATTGTAATTGAAGGGGCTTTGGCAGAAAATTCAGGGTTACCAATAACGGCCTTCCTCACAGAAGGTAAATCTGGGCAATCCAGCATAAAGCATGTCAAAGGCGAAAAATCAATTAATGTTAATTCTGTTAAGCTTGCGGATTATTTAGAAAATGTTTCGGAAATAAAGTTGATGAAAATGGATCTTGAACGAGCTGAGCTCGGTGCTTTGCTCGGCGCTAAAGAACAACTGCACAAGATAAAATCAATTATTTTTGAAAATCGTGGTGCTGATAAAGTAGTGCAATACCTAAGTGAAAGAAATTTCAATGTCACAGATTTAGATGCGAATAATTCTATTGCTTTGAAATTGGAGGAAACAAATTAAAATTTCAATTTTATTACCCGATCTTAGTGCCGGAGGTGTGGAACATATCCGATTAGTATTGGCAAGCGAATTTCAGAAAGCTGGTCATTATGTGGAATTTGTACTGTTGCAGAAACATGGTGAATTATTGGATGAAGCAACAAAATATTTTGATGTCGTTTCACTAAATTGTTCTAGATTGCGACATGCACCAAAGGCGCTAACACAATATTTGTTAACAAACCATCCAGATGTCTTATTGGTAGCTATGTGGCCTTTAACTGGAATAGCAAATTTAGCAATTTTATTATCTGGCAGAACTACCAGGTTGATTGTCAGTGAACACAACGATTTTCGAAAAATGCCATCTATTAGTCGATTTGAACGCTGGGTGTTGAACTATTTTGGACGATGGATATATTTGCAGTCCACAGCTATCATAGCAGTATCACAAGGCGTTTCTAAAAGTTTGCAAGAGGTAGTAGGCCTTTCAGATGAGCAAATAGTTGTCATTAATAACCCTCTTCGTCCGTTGCCCTCACCTTCTAGTAAAGATAGCTACGATTTGACATTATCAGATTGGCAAAAGGGTGAGTTACGATTAATTGCAATCGGTTCACTCAAACCACAGAAAGACTTCGAAACTCTTCTAAAAATGGTTGCTAGTTTACGGATTGATTATGATGTTCGTCTAGTCATTCTAGGCGAAGGCGATTTGAGGGGCGATCTTGAAAGATTGGCAACAGAATTGGGTTTGAAAAATAGAGTTTATTTACCGGGTTTCCGCTCTGACCTATTAACATGGTTTCGATACGCGAACGTTTATGTTTTATCATCTAGATGGGAAGGATTTGGTAATGTGTTAGTCGAAGCCTTATCTGCCGGAGTGCCAATCGTTTCTACAAACTGCCCATCAGGACCAGCAGAAATTTTGGATTATGGAAAGTATGGAAAGTTGGTAGAGGTAGGCGACATCAATTCCATGAAAAAAGCTGTCGAAGAGGTGTATTTGGATCCACCTGAACCCCACGTTTTAAAAACCCGTGCCAAGAATTTTTTGCCATCTTTAGCTGCGCAGAAATATCTCGATATTTTTAAGCAGGAGAGAACTTCACAATGGAAAAAATGAAAACTCTGAATATAGTTCAAAAAACAATCAAATTATCGGCTGTTTGCGTGAAAAGGTACCTAGATCTCATTGCAATAGAGGATTAATTTTATGATAGAAAAGATTCAAACTGCGTTGTGGTTCCTACAACGGCCGAGTCACTGGCGTCACGCGGTTTCACTAACGCAGCGGAAATTCTTACCCGACTACGACACTCAAAATCTGCGAGCCAATGCTCGTTCTTGGGCCGCCGAACATGCGTTGCCGATTAAAGAGGCATTGGCCGAGTTAGGCATCGTAGGTGATGCGAACGGTATAGATTCTGAACTCATTGTTGAAGGCACGGAGCGAGCTGCGAAATCAGAAGTTGAGATGGGTGGTCCAGGTGACCTCGACCTACTTGTCGACGCGGTGCGCCTCACCAAAGCCCGCCGAGTCATCGAAACTGGCGTAGCCTACGGTTGGTCGAGTCTTGCTATCTTGGATTCGATTGCTAGAAATGGTGGTGGCCAGTTGGTTAGCGTAGATATGCCCTATCCCAAGATGGGCAATGAGGATTTTGTCGGTATCGCGGTTTCGGACCGGTTGCGCGACAGATGGACGATAATCCGCCAGCCTGATCGCCCTGGGTTAGAAAAGGCTATTGCCGCATTCGATGGCAATATCGACCTGTGCCACTACGACTCCGATAAGAGCTGGTGGGGTCGAGCATATGCATTTCCTCTACTTTGGGATGCTCTAGTGCCCGGAGGCTTGTTCATATCCGATGATATCCAGGATAACCTTTTCTTCGCCGAATTCGTTAAGTCAAAGAAGCTACCTTTCGCCGTCACTATGTCGGAAGGAAAATTTGTAGGCCTGATGCGCAAGGTTTAATGTATTATGATTGACACTCTTTACATCACTCGTAATGGCATACTTGAGTCGCTAGGTCGGAGCCATGTCATGAGCTATCTAAAAGGTATGTTTTTAGGAAAAACTTCGAAGGCCAAACGATCCAGATGTTTTGATTTCAGGTGCGGCCGAGTTTCCCCCTTTAATATCTGCTTAATCCTATTTTGGCCTCTTGATTGATGATGCGTGATGTTTCGAATCTAATAAGGCTGACGCTCAAAGATAGGGAGTTTAATCTCCCTAGGGCTGCACAGCAGGCGGCGAACGCATGTTTTCGCATGCGTTCGCCGTACTTGCCTCAAGATCATGATCTGAAAGCAATTTTTATTCACGTCCCAAAAGCGGCTGGAACGAGTGTTCAAAGAGCGCTATATAATACGAAAAGTTTTCATATTGCTGCTATCAGATATCAGATATCAGACCCCAAAAGGTTCGCGAAATACTACAAGTTCTGTTTCGTCGGGAACCCTTGGGACCGCATAAACTCAGCATTTCATTACCTCCATCGTAAGGTTGGCGCCGATCCAGCATTTCCAGATCATCGGTGGACGACGCGTTTTTTAGAGCCGGTCAAGAGCTTTGAACATTTCCTAGGTAAGATGGAAAACGAAAAGCGCTATAGGCGTCAGGTCAGGCGCTATATTCATTTCCGAGATCAGCTCGATTTGATTTCTGAGCCAAGGACAATGGGTCGAAAAATTCTTATTGACCATGTTGGAAAATTCGAAACTCTGAAGGAAGACTACGCGCTCATTTCGCAAAAGCTAAACCAAAAAATCGAGTTGCCTCACGCACGCCGTTTATCCGAAGGGCGGGATTTCCGGCATGCTTACACGTCATCTCGGATGGTCGACATTGTCGCGGATATTTACAGCGATGACGTAGAGCAGTTCGGGTATACATTCGATTGAGGATAACGCATATGCCTAATAAAGCGTCGATCCTCTACCTCACCCGCAATGGCCTGGTCGAACCGCTCGGCCAAAGCCAGGTGCTGGCCTACCTTAAGGGTCTTTCTCAGGATTATAAGATTAGCCTGGTCACCTTCGAAAAGCCCGATGACATGGCCAATATTCAAGCCATGGCTAAAGCTAAAGCCGAATGTGAAGCCTACGGCGTAGATTGGCAGCCTAAGAGCTTTCACCGCCGCCCAAAATTTCTCGCTCCTGCTTGGTGCATTTTCGAAATGTTCTGGTCGGCCCTGCAAGTTGCGCGGCGTGGCGATGCGCAATTGATCCATGCGCGATCCTACCTGCCTGCCGCAGCGGTTTGGGCCATTTTCCGCCTGACAGGCACGCCTTTCATCTTCGATATGCGCGCACTCTGGCCGGAGGAACTCATCACCGCGGGCAGGTTGCGGCGAGGATCTATCGTCCACAAACTCTTGACCCGTCTCGAAACGATCTGCCTCCGCGATGCAGTTGCCGTTGTCTCACTGACCGACGCGGCGGTTGGGTATCTTCGAGAACAGTACCCTGCTGAACTACAAGGACAACGCGTTGCTGTTATCCCGACCTGCGCCGATCTTCAGCGCTTCAAGCCATCAGATAGACCATCAAGTGAACACGTGTACGGATGTGTGGGCACCGTACTCAGCGGTTGGTTCCTTATGGACTGGCTTGCCGCATTATTTAACAGCGCCGCTCAGAAGGATCCGGAGGCCCAGTTCGAAGTCGTCACACGGGACGATGCGGAAACGGTACGGGCCGCGCTTGATATTGATGGCAAGCTCGGCGATCGGCTCTCGATCTTTCCGAGCGCATCAGAGAGCGTGCATGAGGCGTTGCAAAAACAATCCACGTCGGTGATGTTTTTCACGGCTGGGACAAGTAAGCTTGGGAGTGCACCTACCCGCCTGGGTGAAGCACTGGGATGCGGCGTTCCGGTGGTAGCAAATGAGGGTGTCGGCGATGTGGCCGACATCATCCGCCGGTACAAAGTCGGTGTAATCGTCAAAGACGGGTCAGCGGCCGAAATGACGGCCGCACTCGATGAGCTGGAGGCGCTACGGTCCAATCCCGACCTGCCGTCGCGCTGCCGAAAGGCCGCCGAGGAGGTTTTCTCCCTTGAGGCCGGAACGGAGGCGTATCACAAGCTTTATGCCGAGATCCTCGGACGCCCAGATTGTCCTGAGGTCACTCTGCAAGCTGCGAATGACTGATAAGGTGTAATATCGCGTCCTGACAAATCTGCCATACATAGCAAGAAAACATTCTTGGCCCCCCTGTTCCACAATTTTTTTGTGTCGCATCTAATCGCAAATAAAAAGAGTGGCGACAGACCGATTATCGGCTGGCGGCCTCACACTGCACAGCCTAAGTATTGGACCAACATGCCTCAAAGATTTTCCTTCCTCGTTTCGCATAATAGCTGTCGCGCAACCACCTTCGGTTATGACCAAATTGTGCGCAATTTGGCTCACGACGAAGTCTGTTCCGTAAACACTTACAGCGAGAGTCGCATATGTGCGGCATAGCCGGCCTGCTTACGCCTTGGTCGGGTGATGCTGATGGAATTACGGCGACCCTGAAAAAGATGACCCGCAGCCTCGCGCATCGTGGGCTGGATGCGGAGGGATATTGGACGGAAGGTGCGGTGGCGCTTGGACATCGACGCCTCTCCATTCTTGACCTTTCCGACGCTGGCGCGCAGCCTATGCGATCAAAAAGCGGGCGTCACGTCATCGTCTTCAATGGCGAGATCTACAACCACCTCGATATGCGACGTGACCTCGCTGCAGACGGTGCGGTACCTGATTGGCGTGGGCATTCCGATACTGAGACCCTGCTTGCGGGCATTGCGCATTGGGGGCTCGACGAGACGCTTCAGCGCGCGAAAGGCATGTTTGCGCTCGCACTCTGGGACCGCTCAGAAAAGCGGTTCTCTCTAGCGCGGGACAGAATGGGGGAAAAGCCGCTCTACTGGGGATGGGCTGGGCAGGCGCTGGTGTTCGGGTCGGAACTTAAGGCACTGCGGGCGCACCCCAACTGTCCGACTGAAGTGTGCTGCGACGCACTGGCGCAATATCTGCGCTTTATGTATGTACCCGCCCCGCGCAGCATTCATCCTGGCCTCTACAAACTAGAACCGGGGACGATCCTTACGGTTGATGGTGCGCCGCCTGCCGGTCCTCCGGAGAACCCTATCCGCCCTGGCGGGCACCATGGCAGCATTGGCATCCGCCGGTATTGGGACCTAAACGCGGAGATTGCGGCAGGCGCACAGGCCCAGATCGAAGACGAAGGCGATGCTGTTGCGACTCTCGGTGAGATTCTTGGCAAGGCGGTACGGCGGCAGATGATCTCAGATGTGCCTCTCGGCGCTTTCCTCTCCGGCGGTGTGGACAGCTCTGCCATCGTGGCGTTGATGCAGGCGCAAAGCGAAAGCCCAGTGCAGACCTTCACGATCGGGTTTGAGGAGGCCGCTTTTGACGAGTCCCCCTATGCCGCCGCTGTCGCAAGTCACCTGGGCACCGAGCATACGAGGCTGCACGTCACCGACACTGATGCGCGTGACTTGATCCCCCTTCTGCCAGATCTTTATGACGAACCCTTTGCGGATTCCTCACAAATACCAACGTATCTAGTGTGCCGTGCAGCGCGCATTCATGTGCCGGTTGCACTGTCAGGTGACGGGGGCGATGAGCTGCTGGGTGGCTACAATCGCTACATCCGTGGTCCCGGTTTGTGGAAGCGCCTGTCCAAAGTGCCCAAACCGCTAAGGCAGGTCTCGGGTTATGCTGCGCAGGTCTTGCCGGAAAAAACCTGGGACATGATTGGTGGTGCCTACAATAGCTTTCGGCCCGGAAGCGCCGGGATCTTGGGATTAGGCACAAAGGTCCACCGATTGGGTGAGCGACTTCGCCTGACCGATAGCCTTGATGACCTCCACAGAAATATGGCTAGCACATGGATCGAACCTGAAAAAGTAATGGCGGGCAATGTCAGCGAACCTCAACCCTACCTCGATGACCCTCTTCCTGCGTTCGGCGCTGATGATCCCGCCATGCGGATGATGCTGCAGGACATGCGCAGTTATCTACCTGATGATATCCTTTGCAAGGTTGACCGCGCTGCGATGGGTGTCAGCCTAGAGACACGGACGCCTTTTCTCGACCCTGAAGTGATTGCTCTGTCCACGCGCCTGCCGATGGCCATGAAAATTCGCGAGGGTCAAGGCAAGTGGGCTTTGAGGCAGGTCCTTTATCAGCATGTGCCGCGAGAGATGATCGAAAGACCCAAGGCGGGCTTTGCTATTCCGATTGGGATATGGCTGCGTGGTCCGCTTCGTGATTGGGCCGAGGAGTTGATTTCGCACGAGCGCATCGCTAAGGATGGTTTCTTCGATCCAGACATTGTTCGCCGCACATGGGCAGAGCACCTGTCGGGACGTCGGGACTGGACGACACGGCTTTGGGCCATTTTAATGTTTCAGGCATGGCACGCACAGTGGGCATGAAGGACCGCCTTCTTGTCCTTTCCAAGTACTCTCGTTTGGGCGCATCAAGCAGGCTGCGCACCCTGCAGTACCGCCGCTGGCTTGAGGGCGCTGGCTTCGCGGTAGAGTACTCAGCACTTTTCGACGATTGCTATCTTCAGCGGCTTTATTCCGGAGAGAAGACAAATGCTGACTTGATCACGTATTATCGCAAGCGGTTTTCACGATTGAGGCAGACACCTCGGCCCGAATTGATCTGGGTCGAGTATGAGGCGCTGCCGTGGCTACCGTGGATGTTCGAGCGGGCCCTGCTACCGGCTTCCGTTCCAATCGTGAGCGACTACGATGATGCGGTGTTTCACCGATACGATCAACATCGCTTTGCACTGATCCGTTGGCTCTTAGGCAAAAAAAATGATCGCGTGATGAAACGCTCGCAACTGGTGATGGCTGGAAATGCTTACCTGGCAGATCGTGCGCGCAAAGCTGGCGCGGCACATGTTGAGGTTGTGCCGACTGTTGTGGATCTCTCGCATTATTCAGTTCGGTCTGCGTCCTTGTCGACGCCATCTGTGCGCGTGGGGTGGATTGGCACACCATATACGTGGCATGCATTTGGTAAAAACTTGTATACTCGAATTAATGGTACGCTCGCCACACATGACGCACGGTTCTGCGCGGTTGGGGCTCAGCTTGAAGCGCAGAGTATTGGCAACCTTGAGGTCATTGCGTGGAGCGAGGATACGGAAGTGGACACAATCCAGAGTATGGACATCGGGGTCATGCCCTTGCCTGACACTCCATGGGCACGAGGCAAATGCGGTTACAAGCTGATACAGTATATGGCCTGCGGCTTGCCAGTTGTGGCCTCACCCGTCGGCGTGAACAAAGAGATTGTGGAACACGGTGTAAACGGCTTTCTAGCTGAAAGTGACGCCGAGTGGCGCACGGCGATTGAGGCGCTTATTTCTGATCCAGATTTGCGACGCAGGATGGGTGCGGCGGGGCGCAAGAAAGTCGAAAACGAATACTCTTTGCAGGTTTGGGGGCCCCGCGTGGCAAACTTGTTTTTGGGTGTTTTGGAGCCCAACGTGGGTAAAATCAGGTGATCGTTTATTTTGGAATTTTCATTTTTTTAGTACTGTTGCGTCAAAATTTGATTGGACGTCCAAGAACTCGCAATCAAACCTACTATTTTACTCTATTATTTCTTTTTCTGTTTTCAGCGTTCAGGTTAAATGTGGGTTGCGACTGGAGTGGTTATTTGAACCAGTGGAATATTCAGGAAAACTCCTCAATTATAATTGAGTTAAATCGTACAGAATTTCTGTGGTGGTCAAGTATTTCGCTCCTTCAATACTTAAACTTCCCCTACCCATCGCTTAATGTTTTTTCTACGCTTATTTTTTTCTTAGGCATTCATCGCATAGCAATTAGACAAATAGATCCACTCGGCTTCCTAATCCTACTCTACCCAATTCTTATAATTAACATGCCAATGTCGGGCATCCGCCAAGGGGTTGCGATTGGTATAATGTGTCTCGCGTTTAACGCCTTCACAGATAAAAAGATTATTTGGTTTATGTTTTTGACGATAGTGGCGGCCCAGTTTCACCAAAGTGCGATTATTTTTATTTTTCTACTGCCACTCATATATGGGAAATATTCAAAGCGGCGTATTGCTTTTGCTCTAATCCTAGCATTGCCAGGTATTTATGTTATTTTGAATGA
>Ga0206123_10001561_pt1 | contig 21441 bp, 19 predicted proteins | sample Helgoland_Spring_2_FD_160086 | JGI IMG/M metagenome (GOLD analysis project Ga0206123, IMG submission 160086) | Pelagic subsurface seawater microbial communities from Kabeltonne, Helgoland, North Sea - Helgoland_Spring_Bloom_20160316_1 | ecosystem: Environmental > Aquatic > Marine > Epipelagic ...
CAGTTCGGATATTTTCATCCAACCAGGCAAGACAAAGATGTGTGGTTGCATGTGTACCCGTACCAAAGGCCAAACCCGGATCCAGTTTTAGTACCACCGAGCCAACTTCATTAACCTCATGCCCTGATGGACACACCCATAGTCTTCGACCAAAACACATGGGTTCAAACCGACTTAACCACTCTCGCTCCCAAATTTTGTCACCGAGGGCCTCTACATAGAGAAATTTGAATGGCGTCCTGGCAAGTGCTGATGTCACGGCATCCACATCAATATCGTCTTCATACAACCCGGTCACAGTCACCTTTGCCCAAACGGGAGTTTCACCCGGGCCAGGTTCAAATATCGGATCGTCCTCGGCATCAACTACAGTCACAGACACTGCGCCTGTATCCCAGAAGAACTGCTCTAACGCATCCAGCGAGTCACTCTGACCACTCGGATTGGTTGCCTTGGCGTTTGTGGTTGTGCTGGCAGCGATGGTTTTCCAGGGCATTAGGATACGTCTCCAGACTTCAATTTTTCAGCCTTATCACTCGGCAACAGCGCTTCAACAAACTCGGTTGTCACCTCATTATTAACAAATGCGGCATCGTGTAATATTCGCTTTAACAGGCCAGTATTTATACTGATTCCCTCAATCAGGGTCTCATCCAGCGCCTGACACATACGTTTTCGTGCAAGCTCCCGGGTGCCCCCGGTAGCAATGACCTTGGCTATCAGTGAATCATATTGATGTGGCACCAGGTATCCAGCTACCAGATGAGAATCTACCCTGATTCCCGGCCCCCCTGGAAAAATGTGATTACACACTAACCCGGGAGAAGGCATAAAATCATCAGTCTCTGCGTTAATCCGACATTCAATTGCGCTGCCACTGAAATTCACTTCGAACTGCTGGAATGGTAATTGCCGATTAATAGCAATAAGAAGTTGCGCCGTCACAATGTCCTGCCCAGTGATAGCTTCTGTCACCGGATGCTCAACCTGAAGCCGGGTATTCATCTCAATGAAATAAAATTCACCATCACAATATAAATACTCGAGGGTTCCCGCACTGCGGTATTTCAACTCAGCCATTGCCGCCAGTGATTGTTTTAACAAGGCTTCAAGTTTCGAGGTTTCGATACCGGCCGCCGGCGCCTCTTCGATCAGCTTTTGATATCGCCGCTGGATCGAACATTCCCGGGTCCCCAAATGTACAACATTGCCCTGACCGTCCCCCAATATCTGGACCTCGATGTGACGTGCCCCGGCAATATATTTTTCGACATAAAAAGCGCTGTTACCAAAGCTGGCCTGCGCTTCTTGCTGGGCTTCTGATATCGCCTCCCCCAGTTGATGCATATTTGTGACGACTCGCATTCCCTTGCCTCCACCACCAAAAGAAGCCTTGATACAAACAGGCAAACCAATAGCTTCAACCAGTTTCGTCACCCCGGAGGCATCAATTTCTGTTTCCGAACCTTCTACCACTTTGATACCGAGAGCTGATACAGTTTTTCTGGCGATTGCCTTGTCACCCATCAACTCGATGTGCTCGGCCGTCGGCCCAACAAATTCAATACCCGCTTCCGCTACAGCGCGGGCAAATTCGCCACTTTCAGACAGAAACCCATAACCCGGGTGAACCAGATTACAGCCGGTAATTTTGGCGGCAGAAATCATCGCAGAAATATCCAGATAGTCTCGCTCACCTACACAAAATTTCCGGTCAGCAAAATCGAGATAATGGGCATCTTTATCAACCAGGGTGTATGCAGCAACGGTTTCTATATCAAGTTGATGACACGCACGCAAAATTCTTAGGGCGACCTCCCCACGGTTCGCAATCAACAATCTATGTTTTTTGTTGTTAGTTGGCATGAACTGTTTTTCGCTTTAACAATTGATGTACACCTGACAGTTAAATAGATGAGGAACAGGCTGACTTTGAAGGACCACCTAATCGAACCCTGATTTAATATTGGGAGCTTCGTTAAGATGAAGTCTGGTTAAAACAAGCGCTTGCTAATCCGGAAGATTTGTCAGGGTAAATAGAGCCTGGTCATACTCAACACCCGAGTCATTTTTGACATGTATTTCTTCAACAATGCCATCAAACTCTGCAACTATTCGATTCATCATTTTCATCGATTCTATAATACAGAGTGTATCTCCAACTTTGACGGCAGTACCAACCTCTACAAATGGTGCAGAATCCGGGTCAGGGGCATGGTAAAAGGTGCCGACCATCGGTGCATTAACGATGTGATACCCCGGCCTGTCTTCCCGCTGCTCCCTTTTCGCCGGTCCTGGCCTGCCCTTGCTGATTGAATAAGTCCCGGATGGTGAGGATGGTGCGGAATTGTATGCTGCACGTCTGGTTGCCCGCTTGACGACCCTGCCCTTTTGATTCGTATTACGCGCAGTGCCGGCGCCGGGCCGCGATCTCCTCACAACCAGCTCTGGATCACCAGAGACGGGGTAGCCTGACTCAGGGGTTGTATATCTGGAAATACGAACGGAGTCTTCACCATCCTTAATCTCAATCTCACCGATATCCGAGTCTTCCATCATCTCTATCAGCTTTTTTACTTTTCGAATATCCAAAGGCGCCCCCAGGCTGGTCAGGTTTCTGAAATTTTGTGCTGACCAGATCTGGTACTCAGCACGTTTTCAGATAATTCATGATTATATACGGTTTATTTGATATTTTCGTTCAACCAGAGACCAGACCATGCCAACTAGGGGCTTAATGTTCTGGTTTGTGGGGGATAACACAAACCAGCGTCTGCACAGCCCTGATATTGGACTGTAATTTCGACATTTGTGGACGTTCTCGGCACGTTCAGCTCCAATTCACGGTAATAGGTTTCTACATCCCCAAAATACTCATCGTGCTTTTTCTTCCCCGCTGGTAACAGGACTTCAAATACCTCACTATCACCTTCAGCTTGTCGGGCACGAAACTGCAATCGGTGTTTGTACAGATAATAGCCAGGTGCAATCCACCAACGCACAATTACCTGCTCTTCGTCCATCACAGATGACAATTGAAATGCCTGGTCGACTTCCAGGAATTCAGGATCGCCAAACCCGTTAAACCCTTGTGTGACAGGTAATGGTCCAGCGAAAGCACTATCCGGCACCAGGGAGAACACTAAAAGTCCAAATAAAATCACCAGGTGAGTTGGCATTTGCGGGAAGTTCCTGTATTTATCTTCGCTTAACATGAAAAAATCACTCAATGCCCCACAACCCGGCTAAAATACTACCCGTGATCAGAGCGTCAAAAAACACTTCATTAAGACAACTCGAATCTTCGAGAAGCCTGATATCAAAAGTCCTGATACTGGCTGCAATCTTAACGCTTTCTGCTTGCAAAACCACTCACATAACAAAGCCCCCTCCACCAGTCTCCCAACCTGTCCGTGCTATCCCGGCAGAGCAAACCAGTGACCCAAGAATACAAATGCTGCTAGAGGAGGCTTATTACGCTTTCATTGCCAGTCGATTAACAACACCTTATGAGGACAATGCCTATTATCGCTATCTACAAGTCCTTGCCATCGACCCTGTGAATGAGGCTGCAAACCGCGGAATCTCGAATATCGTCGAGCAATACCTCGATTGGTCACTGGAGAGTCTCGGAAACCGGGACTTTCGGGCTGCAACAAACTACCTGAACAAAGCCAGGTCGGTTGATGAAACACATCCCAATATCAGCGCTGTTGAAACGAGGTTATCCGAGTCCAGAAAATCAATGGAGGAAAATTATCTGCTGGACCCCAATGGACTAAAACACCGGTCGGCATCCACCCGATCAGAACTGGACGCGATTGCGGGTCGAATACAGGCAACCTCCGCCACCATCGTCATCACCGCTCGTTCGGACTCAGAGGGTCGGTGGATTTACCAACAATTAAACGATAAAACTCCCAGTCGCGTAAAAGCAAGATTTGAGCAACATTCAAAACCCGGAATCAGGCTTATCATTCCATAACTCTGGTTGGGGCATGGATATCATCCCTTTTCAGCGGGTGATCCGCGCAGAAGTAACTATAGTTATTACTAAGTAACTTTAATCACGCGCAGGTCTGATGACTGTCCCGGCCCTATGTTTTCTCAACCATTCCCAAATAGCCCCCCGGGCTTGCCCCCTGCACGCTCAAGCTCACTCTCACCGGAGGTGAATGTCGTTCCTGCTCATCCCCGGATGAAAAACAAACCAGTTCGAGTGCACAAAAAGTTCGATGCTAATCTGGTCGCCATGTTTCTCGTCCTTGCAATTTTATCGACTGGTTTAACTATCGCTGCAACCCTTGGAATAACCGAAGAGATGCTTAATCTTGTCACCGAGAAGTACGGACGCAATGCAAGAAGCAGAATTCTACTGTGGCAAAGAATAGTCGACAACAACCAGGGGAAATCAGAACTGGAGAAGCTGACACTGGTGAATGACTTTTTTAATCGGAACGCATTTGTTAGCGATAGTGAACATTGGCAGCAATCTGACTACTGGGCAACGCCAATCGAATTCCTTTCTACGAAAGCCGGCGATTGTGAAGACTTTGCAATTGCCAAATACATTACGTTGCTCGCACTGGAAATCGCTAACGACAAGCTTCGTATTACTTATGTAAAGGCATCCAGTATCAACCAGGCACACATGGTACTCACCTATTACAAATCTCCGAATTCAATACCACTGGTACTGGACAACCTGATCCCCTCAATTAAAAAGGCTTCGGATCGTCCTGACCTTGTCCCGGTGTACAGCTTTAATGGAGAAGGCCTTTGGCTTGCCAAAATGAGAGACGAGGGCCAGAGTCTGAAAAAAACCAACAACTTAAACATGTGGCGGGACCTTATCGCCAGACTAAAACGTGAGCGGAGTTCAAAATGACACTATTAAGACAACTGATGTTTGTAGTCATTATCCTGTTCTTGATTCTTTTTACGGCAAATTTCATTCTGACCGTGCTTGACTCACGGCTATACCTTGAAAATCAGCTACAGTCGCATGCGGACGATACCGCGAGTTCATTGGGATTATCGATGACAACGGCGCTACAGCAGCAAGATATTGCACATCTCGATGTGCTTGCCAGCGCGATATTTGACAGGGGCTATTACCAGAGCATCACGCTATTGAATCTCGACGGAGAAATCATGCTCAAGAAAACCAACCTGATTGTCATCGATGACGTGCCAGCGTGGTTTGTGTCGCTGATTAAACTTCCCACGCCTGTCGGTCAAGCTGAAATCATGAATGGCTGGAATAGGCTAGGCGTTCTGTCGGTTGTCAGCCACCCAGGACACGCCTATCGAGATCTCTGGCGAATCACGGTAGATTTTTTCTACCTGTTCACCAGCATCCTGCTGCTCAGCTATGCACTCCTGGGCCTGGCACTAAAGTTCATGCTAAGTCCATTAAAGGCAGTTGAAGAACAGGCCGATGCAATTTGTGAAAAAAAATTCATCACGGTTGATCGAATACCCCGTACCAGGGAACTAAAACGGGTCGTTGAAGCAATGAATCGCATGTCCCGGAAAATGAGCGAATTATTTTCCCGCCAGGTTGAGCTAACAGAATCCTTACGACAGGAGGCCAGAACGGACCCTGTCACGGGACTTATGAATCGAAGGGAATTTAATGCGGTTCTATCCGGACTGCTTGGTTCCGAGTCGGGGGGTGGTTCCGGCGCCCTCGCCCTGATACAAATAAAAAATCTTGAGGAACTGAACCAGCGTATGGGTCACAGTGAAGGTGACGCGATTCTGAAGCAAATTGGTGACAATTTAAGTAATGAGATGCCGTCAACCCCGGGGGCAACCGGCAGTGGTCGGCACGGCCGATTGATTGCCAGATATTCAGGTGCCGGTTTTGCTATCTATTTCGCAAATATCAGTCTGGAGCATGCCCGTGTAGAATTACAAAAGCTGCAAACCTCACTGGATTCGCTCCAAATCCTCAATGAACCCGGCGTTGATCTGGCAATCGATACCGGTATGACTTTCCAGTTAAGTCCTGAATCGATGTCTTCAATGCTAACCGAGGCAGATACCGCATTAAGAACCGCACAATCGCGACCGAAAAGCAGCGCATATTTTTTTGCGCCTACCGACGGCAACCCTCTGAGCAATATCATTCAGCAAGCCAACGAATGGAGGCGAACACTGGAGACGGTGTTAACCAACGAAGATATTCTGCTCTACTATCAACCCATCTATAAATGGAGGAATGGGGAGGAATCTCAATCACCAGCTGAATATAAGCTGGCCAGTTTTGAAGTTTTTATGCGTATTCAGGTTGAAGATGAAGTCATTCAGGCCGGGACATTTTTACCTATGGCTGAACGCTTTGACTGGCTGCCAGACTTCGATAAAATTGTCATATCCCGGGTGTTTGCACAACTCGAGACCAGCACCCACAAACTGGTCGTTAACCTGTCCACTCGATCCATTCTGGACAATGAGTTTGCCAATTGGCTAACACAATTTTTGACCACCCAGAGTCGTTATGCCCCTCAAGTGATCTTTGAACTGCAGGAACACGCCATTCAAATCTCCTTACCAAAGGTCAAAAAACTTATCGAATTTGCAACACCCCTGGGGTTCAAATTCTCTGTGGATCAATTCGGTATTTCCCAGTCCACTTTTGCATACCTGCACAGTCTTGATATCGCATTTCTGAAGATCGACCGAAGTATTGTTGATGGTATCTCCAGCAATCCGGACAATCAGTTTTTTGTTCAATCCGTGATACAGATTGCTGAAACCAGGGACATCACAATTATTGCTGAAGGTGTCGAGCACAAGCAGGACCTTGAGTCACTACACCTTCTGGGGGTCGATATGGCAATGGGCTATTTATTAGGTCGCCCTGCCGCTGATGTTGGCAATTTCCCTCAAGAGCTTTAACATGAGGCTACTGTTCCATATAAGGCTCGTATAGTGTTTGATAAATTGAAAACCACCGTTAGCGATCAAATCGAGACCAACTCCGCAGGAGGCAGAATCGCCAAGGGAATCGTCATTTTTGTTGTTATCGTCCTGATACTATCCGGGATAGTGGGTTTTATTTGGGATACGGAACCTGATACCTTCGATGTTCAGACGATTACACAGGAAACAACTGCAGCCTACGGCGTAAATATCGTGACAGGCAGCACCACAGTTGCAACCACCATGGCTATTGCAGAGAAAATGTTAAACAAGCGCGGTGGCTATCTGACCAATGATGCGATTCCACCCAGCATCTGGATGGACAATGTACCTAATTGGGAATATGGCGTTATTGTCCAGATCAGGGATATGACCCGCACCCTCAGAAACAATATGAGTCGTTCACAATCCCAGTCCACGGAGGACCCGGCGCTAACCACGGCGGAAAATCAGTTTTATTTCGATACAGACAGCTGGGCATTCCCACAGACTGAATCGGAGTACCGGCAGGGTGGCAAAGCACTTGGCGACTATCTGCAACGACTGGGCGACAGTGACCAGCAGTCTGCACAGTTTTACGCGCGAGCAGATAACCTGACGGTTTGGCTTTCCGAGGTCGATACGCGGCTTGGCAGTCTATCCCAGCGATTAAGCACGAGTGTCGGTAAACGTCAACTTGATGTCTCCCTGGCAGGCGATTCAGCCGCAACCCAGTCAACCGGCACAACAACTGAAACAGAGGTAAAGACACCCTGGTCCGAACTTGATGATGTGTTCTATGAAGCCAGGGGAACTACATGGGCATTGCTACACCTGCTGAAGGCGGTCGAAGTCGATTTCAGGGATGTACTCCAGAAGAAAAATGCACTGATCAGCTTACAGCAAATCATCAGAGAGCTTGAACCGACTCAAGACACGCTTTGGAGTCCATTAATTCTCAATGGCAGTGGATTTGGACTAGTTGCCAATCATTCATTGGTGATGGGCGCCCATATTTCCCGGGCAAATGCTGCGATTATTGACCTTCGAAGACTACTACAGGATGGCTAGCGTGGTCGTGCAAAACCCTAAAGAGACACTAAAAGTTGTCGAGATGGCACTTCAATCGGCGATTCTGGCTAATAAAGTGCCAAAGAACCAAAAAACTGCACAATTATAGTTCAAGACTGGCGACCACTTTTGTACTATAGGCACAACCCATAGAGACCGTTAAGAGTCTTGACTGGCCTGACACACAAAATAACAATCCGACCGGAATTAACTATGAGCGATATTATCAACTTGCCACCTATTTTTGGTGTGCTGGGACTAGTCTGTGCTTTTGTCATTTACGTCCTAATGACAAAGTATTCAGATGGCGACGAAGCCTTAAAAAAGATAGCCCGAGCGATTCATGAAGGCGCAATGGTCTTTATGAACAGGGAGTATGCAATGCTGGCGATGTTCGCCGCACCGCTATTCCTGATCATCCTATTCTCACCACTTGGTAAATTTACTGCACTCTCTTTTGCAGTAGGAGCAATTTCGTCAGGACTAGCCGGATACCTCGGCATGTTCTCGGCAACCAAAGCAAATATCAGAACCACCGTTGCTGCCCAGCAATCTGGCGCCGCCAGCGCCCTCACCGTGGCATTTTACGGTGGCTCCATCATGGGTTTGTGCGTGGCATCTCTTGGCCTGGTTGGACTAGGCTCACTCTACTGGTTCTTCGGCGGCGACCCTGAAGCACTTCATGCAATCCACGGATTCGGCATGGGGGCGTCAGTTGTAGCCTTGTTCTCTCGAGTTGGTGGCGGTATCTTCACCAAAAGTGCCGATGTTGGCGCAGACCTTGTTGGCAAGATAGAGGCCGGTATCCCGGAAGATGACCCCAGAAACCCTGGTGTTATCGCCGACAACGTGGGTGACAATGTAGGTGATGTTGCCGGTATGGGCTCAGACATCTTCGAGTCCTATTGTGGCTCGATGATTGCAACCATTGCCATCGCATCAACCATGGCTATGGGTGCAGAATACGGCATTGCAGCGCTGACGATGGACCCCATGAAGGGACAACAGGCGTTAATGTTTCTCCCACTGGCACTTGCCTCCCTCGGCCTGCTTTGTTCTATTTTTGGCATCGTGGTTGTCCGTGCAATGTCAAACAGTGCACCGGAAACAGCGCTCCGAATGGGTCACCAGCTTAGTGCAGTCGCACTCGTGGCAGGCGCATATTTCCTCACCCAGGCAATTGGGATTTCCGTGGATGTCTGGTGGGCGATCGTTGCCGGTACCGGCGGTGGAGTGCTCATTGGTCTGGTAACAGAATATTACACAGCAAAAGCCCCTGTTATCCGAATTGCTGAATCCGGCAAGACAGGGTCGGCCACGGTCATGATCACTGGTCTGGCTGTCGGCATGCAATCTGTTGTTATTCCCGTAATTGCGATTAGCGCGATTATCTATGCATCAACTGAACTCGCAGGCCTCTATGGTGTTGGTATTGCAGCAGTCGGCATGCTGGCGACTGTGGGTATGACCATGGCACTTGACGCTTACGGTCCTGTCGCAGACAACGCCGGTGGTATCGCCGAAATGGGTGGCCTGGGCGCTGACATTCGTGAGATCACTGACGGGTTGGATGAAGTTGGTAACACCACCGCAGCAATAGGAAAAGGTTTTGCAATTGGTGCAGCGGCATTGGCGGCACTCGCCATCATCGCAGCTTTTGTTGAAACGATGCATTTCAAACATCCTGACTTTTCCCTCGAACTCTCAAATCCAATGGTATTGGTAGGAATGTTTATTGGCGGCTGTCTACCATTTCTCATCGCTTCCATTACCATGACTGCAGTCGGTGATGCGGCAATGGAAATGATCGAAGAAATTCGACGCCAATTCCGTGAAATTGAAGGCTTAATGGAAGGTAAAGCTGATCCTGACCACGCTAAATGTGTTGATATCGCAACCAAAGCGGCACTCAAGAAAATGATTCTTCCCGGTGTCATCGCTGTTGCGATGCCAGCGGTAGTCGGTTTTGGTCTTGGTGGCGAAAGTCTCGGTGGCATGCTCGCGGGCGCCCTCCTTGGCTGTGTGCTGTTAGCGCTGATGATGGCTAATGCCGGTGGTGCCTGGGACAACGCTAAAAAGTATGTCGAGAAAGGTAACCTGGGTGGCAAGGGATCTGATGTTCATGCGGCAGTTGTTGTTGGCGACACCGTTGGTGACCCCTTCAAAGATACTTCAGGACCCGCAATGAACATTCTGATTAATGTCATGGCAATTGTGAGCCTGGTGATTGCACCACTACTGTAGTTCAAGCACGTCTGGTTTAAATTGACGTCGTTAACATATAACAGTTAACACACGGCGGTTAATACCAGACGGTTTCAACTCTACAGTCAAAAGCAGGGTTCAGATTTTGCAGAACCAAAAAAAAACCGGCATCGGGCACAAGTCCCGATACCGGTTTTTTTTGTCACATTGTCGTTAAGAACCAGCTATCAGGGCAGCATAATCGCCTGGTCGATGCTCAGAAACCTGCTCCGTATCGGTCATCGGCGTTTTGCCAAACCAATGGAGTGACTCTGCCAGGGTCACAACACCACCCACAATGATAAGCGCTGGCGAAGCCAGATCCGTGCTGGCAATCCGTTGTGGTAATTCATCGAGGGTTGTCAGCAGCACCCGCTGCTCCTTTCGAGTTCCCTGTTCTACAACGGCAACAGCAGTTGCAGCTGATATGCCGGATTCAACCAACTTTTCCCTGATCAGACCTGCGCTGCTCAGCCCCATATAGAATACGAGGGTTTGTCTACTGGTTGATAAAGATTCCCAGGGTAAATCAAAATAACCATGATCTTTTCGGTGTCCTGTCACAAAGGTGACACTATCGGCAAAGTCCCGGTGTGTCAGGGGAATTCCGGCATAAGCCGCACAACCGTTTGCGGCGCTGATACCGGGGACTACCTGGAATGAAATTCCAGCATCAACCAGCGCGGCCAGTTCTTCACCACCCCGGCCAAAAATAAAAGGATCGCCGCCCTTAAGTCGACAGACTCTCTTCCCTTCACCCGCAAGCCGAATCATCTCACTATTGATATCCTGCTGGGCGATTGAATGTCGTCCCTTGGCTTTGGCCACGGAGATTCTGGTTGCATCTCGCCTGATTAAGTCGAGAATATCGGGGGATACCAGATTATCGTATAAAACCACATCTGCCTGCTGCATCAGTCGCAGTGCCTTTAATGTCAGTAATTCCGGGTCACCCGGGCCTGCCCCGACAAGAAAAACCTCTCCAGCAACGGAAGCCCCTTCACACCTCTGACTAGCTGCAACCGCTTCAAGGTCTGTGTGAAATAGCGCTTTTGCTTCAGACTCACGACCGGCAAGCACTAACGCCGAAACTGGACCGTCGAATATACGTTCCCAGAATCTCCTGCGCTGATCAAATGATTTTAGTCTGGATTTGACCATTGAGCGTAATCCGCCTGCAAATCGAGCCAGGTCGCCGTAGGCAAATGGAATCAGGGACTCCAGCTTCTGTCTTAAGATCCGGGCCAAAACCGGCGCATTTCCGCCGGAAGATATCGCTATCATTAATGGGGATCGATCAATGATGCTGGGGAGTATAAAACGGCATTGGTCAGGAGAATCCACAACATTAACCAGTATGCTGTTCTTTTCCGCATCTTCGAATACCCGGGTATTGGTCGAACCGGAATTAGTTGCTGCTATAACCAGAAACTGGCCATTCAGGTCAGAGGCGTCATAACCTTTTCGCCGGTAACGACTGACGGCCTTGTTTTCAACCCAAACTGATATCTGAGCTGTGACCTCCGGCGCCACCACGGTAAGAATAGCCCCGGCTTCAATTAGCGTTGCGATTTTTCTGGTGGCGACTTCACCACCACCTATCACGGTGCAATGTTGCCGTTTGAGGTTTAGAAATGCGGGGTAATAATCCACGGTCTACTGATAGGAAACCGAAAAGGGCTGGAGTCGTTTTAGAGAGGCTTCGGGATCCTGCCCTGCTCGCAATTCGAAGGCATTAATTCCGGATCTGCGCATAAGAAACAGCTGATCTGTCAGCACCTCACCTGTCGCCCGGATTTCCTTGCGATACCCCAAACGATCCCTGAGCAGTTTTGCCTGACTATAACCGCGGCCATCACCTGCCTCCGGGAATTCCAAACAAATCAGGTCCAGAAATTCCACGTCATCGGAGAGTTCCAGCACGTCATCGACATTGCTTAAGGCGACACCTCTGGCGCCATTTTGCGATAAGTACCGGGCCTTGTTTTGCTTCCACTGCTCCAGCGAAACCACGCGCAGTGTCCCGGATTCTTCGGATTCTGTTGTTCCCGGGTTCTGGTCGGTCAGGTCGGTTGACCATTTATCCTCTACCAACTTGTCGTCCTTGATTATAATTTTACGCATACACTGCCTCTTTAAATGGAGCCACACCAACTCTTCGAACAGACTGCAGAAAAGTTTCTTCTTCCTTTCTAAGCCCGATGTAAGTCGTCAGTAGTGTCGCAATTGTCGTTGCGACATCCTCTTTTGATACAGCGGGACCTATGATTTTACCAAGAGAAGCGTCCTCTTCTGCGGAACCACCGATAGTGATTTGATACCACTCTTCACCTTTTTTGTCGACGCCGAGAATACCAATGTGCCCAACATGATGATGGCCACATGCATTCATACACCCTGACATTTTGACTTTTATATCGCCAATATCGTAGAGATAGTCAAGGTCATCAAAATGGTCGTTTATTTGTTTTGCTATTGGAATGGAGCTGGCATTTGCCAGACTACAAAAATCCAGCCCGGGGCAACAGATCATATCTGTTAGCGTGCCAATATTCGATGTTGCCAGATCCAGGCTCAACAAGCCTTTCCAGACGTTGTGAAGCTCATGCTCAGCCACATCAGCCAGGACAAGATTTTGTTCGTGGGTAACCCGCATTTGACCAAAACTAAATTTGTCGGCAAGTGTTGCCATCCCGTCCATCTGACGGTCAGTCAAGTCGCCCGGTGCTTCTCCCGGCGCTTTAACTGATACCGTGACGATCCTGTATCCAGGAACCCTGTGTGCTTGCGTGTTCTGCCTGTACCAGATTGCAAAAGCGGGACTCGCCTCCAGTTTTTCAGAAAAGTTGGATTGAACATCCGTCACCAGACCTTGAGCATAATCAAATGGCTGAAAATGCTGCTGCATCTCAGTAATATCACGATCTTCAATCAACAGACTACCGGAGCGCATTTCCTCCCATTCAGCTTCAACCTGCTGAGTGAAGGCTTCTATTCCCAGACTGTTCACTAAAATTTTAATTCGCGCCTTATATTTATTGTCTCTACGTCCGGCAAGATTGTAAATTCGAAGAATCGCCTCCAAATAGGACAACAGATATTTTTTTGGCAGAAATTCCCTGATTACTTTACCAATGACAGGGGTTCGACCGAGTCCACCACCCACGAGAACTTTAAAACCAATTTCCCCGGTTACTTCCTGTTTAACCAACTGAATACCGATGTCATGAACCTGGGTCGCCGCCCTGTCATTAAGGGAGCCAGAGACCGCTATTTTGAATTTCCTGGGTAAAAAAGAAAATTCAGGATGAAGTGTGGACCATTGTCGAATTATTTCGCAGTAAGGGCGCGGATCTTCAAGTTCGTCAATTGCGACGCCGGCTAACTGATCAGAAGATGTATTTCTAATACAGTTGCCGCTCGTCTGGATTGTATGCATTTCAACCTTCGCCAGCTCCTCAAGCACATCTGGTACCTGTTCCAGCTTCAACCAATTGAATTGCATATTCTGCCGGGTCGTCAGATGACCATAGCCCCGATCATATTTTCTGGATACATGAGCAAGCGTTCGCATTTGTTCAGAACTTAACAATCCATAGGGTACTGCAACCCTGAGCATCGGTGCATGCCGCTGAATGTATAGTCCATTCATCAAGCGCAGCGGTCGAAATTCATCCTCGCCAAGCTCCCCCGAAATAAATCTTTCGGTTTGATCGCGAAACTGGGCAACTCGCTCATTTACCAGGCGCTGGTCTTCCGGGCTATATTGGTACATCAACTTGTTCCAACTAAATTAGGTAATTTGTAGCTTTCGATGAAATCAATCTACGTGAGGGATCGGAGAGTACGGGAAATGAAGCGTTTTAAATAATAATTTTTAATTATCGGCTTATAACTCAAAACACTAATTGCATCCGATCTGACAGATCGCCAATTGGAATTTACTTCAAGTGACCACAGGTTTTTGCAGGTACCGGGTACCAAAGTGGTGGATTAGCATCCCCCTTGAAGCCCCGCTCCTGCATGCACGTAATGTTACCGAAGCCGTCATCAGTGAGAATCGTTGAATAGCCTTGTACATCCTGGTACACAACTGTTCGTGGTGCGCTGACCAGGGTCTGGATTGCGTCACTGCGATAGTAGTCTGGAGTGACCTTCTTGCCAGGAAAGTCAGCAGTACTGAACGAGATAATCTTTTTGCGTTCCTTGTTGGATTCGTTCCTGATGATCTTGCCAAATGAACGGTAATTGAGCGGCACCAACTTCTCCTGTTTGGAGACTGTGTCTACAACTGGCTCCTGAGCGGCATCAGAGGGTGGGATTTCAGGACTGACAGTTGCAATCCCGGGGGAGGATCCAGTCTCATCCACTGGCTCAAGGGGAAAGTCTGTCTGATCGACTACTGGTATTTCTTCAATTGTCGGAGGAGCTTTATTCAATGTGACCCCTAGCACTATTTTGAGATCCGGTGCCATGTAGACATCGGCCTCAAACTTAACAAAATACAGTGCCAAACAGTGAATCAAAAACACACAGAGTCCAATCCCGATCAATAGCCTATCGCCAGCCTCGAAACCGGTTTTCCGATAAGGCAATAGAATATCCGGGAATTCAATCGAGTCCTGAGGTATCGAGATTAGGTGCATCGAATTTAGAGCAAACCGGTCCGAGAAAGTTCCCCCTTGCTTGTGGGATACATCAGGACTGTGATGATTGCTCTGGACAACTTGACAGGGCCCATTTAGGCTCTGCCTACAAACAGGTTTCGCTTTCGAGACTGATACAAACACAGCCTCATTCCTGCTGCGGGCTCCTGAAAAACGATTCGCCGGTTTAAATCTATGTCAGCACCTAACAAACCAAAACTACTGGGCATTGTTAACATCACAGAGGATTCATTCTCTGATGGCGGCCGTTACCTTAATCCGCAGGCTGCGATTGATCATGCACTGGCACTGGATAATTCCGGCGCTGATATAATTGATTTAGGTCCTTCTTCCAGCAATCCAGACGCCAAATACATTAGTCCTGAACTGGAAATTAAACGGCTGGCACCTGTGGTCGCTGCACTGCAGCGAGAGTCCCTCGAGTTATCAATCGACTCATTTCAACCAAAAACACAACGCTGGGCAATGGATCAAGACCTGTCCTACCTGAATGATATTGAGGGATTTGCAAATCCGGAAATCTACCCTTATCTGCAGGATTCACGCTGCAAATTGTTCCTGATGCATTCCATTCAACGTCGCGGGATCGCTACCCGGACAAATTCAGATGCCGGGTCGATAGTTGATCTCATTTCACGCTTTTTTGAAGAACGAATATCCGTGCTTGAAACTGCCGGTATCCCCAGGAAACGAATTATCCTTGATCCGGGTATGGGATTCTTTCTGGGCTCAAATGAAACCGCTTCGGTGATGGTTATGCAGAACATAGCAGTGCTTAAGCGCAGGTTTGGATTACCCTTGCTTATTTCTGTCTCACGGAAATCTTTCCTTAGAAAACTAACGGGACGGCCGGTAACTGAAATGGGTGCTGCCAGCCTCGCGGCAGAACTTTTTGCAGCCATGAGTGGCGCTGATTTCATTCGGACCCATGACACAGGAGCACTTCGCGATGCGCTCCTGGTGATGAAGTCACTTCAGGGTACTGTACTCGAGACGAATAATGACTAATCTAATCGATTATTGACGCTTTCAATTAGCTCACAGATCCTGTCTGCTACCTTCATTGCCCGGGTAGTCAGGACACTGGACTGAATAGTGGACTTAACAGGATGACCTGTAAACTCTTTCAATTGCTCACTCAATTTCATCCAAAGTGCTTCAATCTGTTCAAGGTCTTGAGCCACATCCTCGGGATAGAAATTGGACAGCGCTCTCAAACTATTGATGGTTGACTCATTCTCAGCCTCTGGCTGATCATACATTTTTAATCTTTTTTGGCCGACTTGTTCGGTAATAACTTCCAGCACTCGACGTATTTCATGATTATGCTGTCGCTGTCTCTTTTTTGCCTTCTGGTTCCGAAACAGAAATGTTCCCAGCACAACAATGACCAAAACAGCCGCAGCTATAGTCAACATCTCATTCATTCAGCTGCCTTTATAGTTAGTATCACTCAATTATCGCACTCTGTGATCGTACTTTGTCGAAGTAGCTACTGGTACCTTCTAGTACCTTCGTAGTAGTACTTTGTGGTCGCAAATCATGAATAAACTTCCATCAGAAACCGTGTATCCCATTATATCCGGATCCCGGACATTGCTGGTTAACCTCTGACATTGCCGATCATAATACATCAATTAGTCTACTGGTGTGGCAAACTACTGATCAATCTTGAATGGTTTTAGTTTCTTCTTAACCAGGATGTTCTTTAGCCGCACGTATTTTGGTAATCCAGCTTCGTATGGAGGATAGTCTTCACCTGATATCAGGGGCTCAAGGTATTTTCGCGCTTTTGCTGTAATACCAAAGCCATCCTTCGATATATAGCTTCTTGGCATTTTCCTTTCAACGTTTGCAACCCGGGACAGCGGTGCCTCTCCTACCGTCCACCGGTATCGCTCGCCCTTACCCCGGACAATTGTCGGCATTACAGCATTTTTTCCTGCCACGGCAAACTCCACCGCTGCCTCTCCAACCGCATAAGCCTGCGCGACATCCGTTGCTGATGAAATATGCCTCGCAGCCCGCTGTAAATAATCAGCAACAGCCCAGTGGCATTTGAATCCATGGGCATCCTTAATCATATCTACCAGGACCGGTGCCACTCCACCCAATTGCGTATGTCCAAATGCATCTTTTAAGCCGGCATCCGCAACAAACCTGCCCCCTTTATATTGCGCACCTTCCGAGGCAACAACCACACAGTAGCCAACCTTTTTAACGGTGTCGTTGACCTTCTTTAAAAAAATCTTACGGTCAAATTCAATCTCCGGGAACAAGATGATGTGTGGCGGTTGATCCCTGGCTTGACTCGCAAGTCCACCGGCAGCCGCGATCCATCCTGCATGTCGACCCATGACTTCCAGAACAAAAACCTTGGTTGAAGACTCCGCCATCGATGCAACGTCCAGACCCGCCTCCAGGGTGGAAATCGCGACATATTTCGCCACTGATCCAAATCCGGGACAACAATCAGTCAACGGAAGATCATTATCTACGGTTTTTGGAATTCCAATGCAAGTGAGATCAACTCCAGCACTACGACTGAGGGCCGCAAGTTTATTGGCTGTGTCTTGCGAGTCGCCCCCGCCATTGTAGAAGAAATATCCAATATTGTGGGCCTTAAAAACTTCAAGAATTCGATGATACTCAGCTCGATTTTCCTCTACGGATTTAAGCTTGTACCGACATGATCCGAAAGCGCCCGATGGGGTATATTTTAGGCCTGCGATATCTTTTTGTGACTCTCTCGAAGTATCAATTAACTCTTCCTTCAATGCGCCGATAATGCCGTTTTTTCCCGCATAGACCTTCCCAATTGCTCGAGTTTTACGTGCGGTCTGGATAACCCCGCAGGCACTCGCGTTAATCACCGAGGTCACCCCACCTGATTGCGCATAAAAAGCATTCCTTGCCATTAAATAGTCCCCCGTTTTATTGCGGATTCGAAATTGCGGTAGTGCAGCAATATCCGATTAAAAAGCACGCTCAGATATCCTTGACCGTTTCCTGAACCAGCCAGTCTACTACATCATTTAGCGCTTCGGCGTTCGACCGTCCAAGCTTAAGTGAAGTTTCATAAACCCGGACCTGCTGATGCGCACTTGTACCCTGACTCAAAATTGACGGCAACGCATGAATTGCATCCAGACACCCCAGTGCTTCTGCATCCTCTTCAACAAATCCTATAAGTTCACTCAGGAGCTCATCAAAAGGAATAACCTCTCCCTTTGCAAGATCAATCATCCCCTCATCAAAAGAATAACGCATTGCCCGCCACCGGTTTTCATTGATGAGCATATGCGAATAAACGCGCCATCGCCGGTTGTCGCGCCGAAGGCGATACAGCATACGCAACAGACAAACCGTCAGCGCTACCAGACTTACCGCATGGTTAATATTGGTGCAAACATCCATTATCCTGGTTTCCAGCGTTGGAAATCGACTACTCGGTCGAAGATCCCACCAAATACGACTTGCATCTTCGATGAGTCCAGCATCAATCAGAATATCAATATGGCGTTGGTACTCGCCGTAAGATTCAAACTGTTCCGGCAGCCCTGTCCTGGGCAAGCCATCAAATACAGTCAGGCGATAGGAGTGCAGACCGGTTAACTCTCCTTCCCAGAATGGAGAAGAGCAGGATAGCGCTAACAGATGCGGCAAAAAGTAGCTGAGTTGGTTCATCAAATCAATGCGTAAGTCCTGATCAGAAATTCCAACATGGCAATGCATGCCACAAATCAATAGACGTCGTGCAGCAGCCTGCATTTCACGGGTAAGATCCTGATACCTTGCCTTTTCCGTTTGTTTTTGCAGATGCCATTGTGCAAACGGATGAGTAGACACAGCAATCGGAGCACATCCGTACTTTGAACTGACTTCAGCAATTATGGCACGCAGGCGTTTGAGCTCGTGTTTTGCATGGTTCACATCACGACACACAACCGTTCCAATCTCGATCTGGGATCGCATAAGCTCAGGACTAACCTGATCCCCGCATAGTGCGACACACTCCTGCATTAACTCAGGTGGAGGATCAGCGACCAGGTCACGGGTCGATAGATCGACCAGCAAATATTCTTCCTCAACCCCAAGGGTCAACTCCGGTTCTCGTAACGCCATAGAATATTCCTCGTTCAATGGAGGCGGATAATACAATCTAGAGTCTTATATCCATCAACGTTAGTCTATAATATTCATCTTCAAATTTCCTGGATACAGCAAAATTGTCATGGCTGGCACACCTTCAAATATCATTCATTGGCACAACCCCAAAACAACTGAAATTGGGAATAACTACCAGGAATTTCTCCAAATAATTCGAAACCCAACCTGGATTACATTGACAGGCCAGGACAAGTCAAGAAATCGCGCCATCGTGACACTGTTACACGGCAATGAACCTTCCGGTCTCAAAGCCATATATGAACTGATCAAGCAAGGTGTCGAACCGAGTACAAATCTGGGCATATTTGTTGCTTCGGTCAATGCTGCACTATTTCCACCTATGCTTTCTCATCGACATCTTCCAGAAGAGAAAGATTTCAATCGTTGTTTCAACCCGCCTTACATTTCAGTGCAACAAAAACTGGCCGAAAACCTCCTTTTACTACTTGAGGATTACAAACCAGAGGCAATTGTTGACACCCACAATACCTCAGGGCACAGCGAACCTTTTGCGGTAACGACCAGTGCTGATACTTTCACGCAACAGGTCACAGCTATTTTTACAGACAAACTTGTCGTCATTGATCAGGCGCTTGGTACATTAATTGAGCAACGCAGGGGAAATGCTCCAATTGTCACCATCGAATTTGGCGGTTTTATGGATCCAAATGCTGATCAACTGGCATACGAACGATTGAAAATTTTTATCACCCGGGACAACCTCTTTCCTGAAGATGGGGTAACCAACACCACTATTCTGGAGCACCCTCTTCGCCTGGAACTTGAGCAGGGACACGTATTACATTACTCAAGTACTGTTCAGGCGGCTGCCGACATTACAATATATAACACTATCGATCAGCTTAACTTTTCGCGTATTGCCGCGGGTACTAGCATTGGATGGCTGGGAAACAATGGATTGAACGCATTGCGCGTGTTAAGTGCAACCGGTGAAAACTTGATTGAAACTTATTTTTTGGAACGCGATGGTTTCATTGAAACAAGAAAACCCATGACACTATTCATGGCAACAACCGATTCATCAATCGCCATGGAGGACTGTCTGATGTACCTTACACCGGAGTCTCCATAATCATGGACCCTGCAAATTACCCAATTGTATTTACGATACACATTACCAGTGCGGCGGTATCGTTTTGCTACTTTGTACTGCGCGGCTACTGGATGTTAACGGAGAGTGGACTGCAGAATGCAAGAATCAACAAGGTTGTTCCCCACGTCATAGACACGATCCTGTTAGGTTCAGCGATTCTACTAACCACCATCATCCAGCAATATCCCGTCACACACGACTGGTTAACAATCAAAGTGATTGCTTTGATCGCCTATATCTTGCTTGGGATGCTGGCGCTGAAATATGGAAAAACAAAGCCGCAAAAAATTACTGCTTTTATTGCGGCCATATGCACCTTCTGTTTTATTGTTAGTGTTGCCTACTATCACCAACCACTTGGACTATTTTACTAGCCAGGGAAGCTGAGTGTTAGTCTCCGACCCTGACGGTCAGGACATCACAGGTTGCACCGTGAAGTACGCTATTGGCGGTTGAACCCAACAGCAACTGAAGCCCTGATTGCCCGTGTGTTCCCATCACAATCAGATCAATATTATGCTCTTTAACAACATCATGAATTTCACGAGAAGGCTTCCCTTCACGGGTGATACAGCGATCGGCGGGAAGGCCCGTTTTCTCACCCAACTCTGCCATTTTCTTCCGTGCACTCTCACGGATTCCTGTTTCCAATGCCACAACCTGATTGCTCCAACTCATACCATCAGCACCGTAAGAGGCTGCAATTGGTTCATTCACATGAACAAAGTAAAGCTCGGCATCGTTGGCTTTTGACAGCGCCACACCTTTGTCAACAATCTCTTCATTGTCGACATGGAAATCCACTGCTATTAAAATTTTAGAATACATTGACATAAATCTGCTCCTGGGTTTTTTTAGTGGCTGAACTGTTTACAAAATGGCACTTCAGCTTTGTTTTTCGGGTTTGACTAACAATACATCACACTCAAGATAGTCAATCACTTTTTCCGTTGTACTTCCTATAAACACCTCAGAAAGAACATTTCTGGAAATGGCACCCATAACAATCATATTGGGCTGAAGCTTCTTTTCGATCTGTTTGAGTCCAAATTCCGGTGATTCTTCAACTAAATGCTGTCGGGCTTCCGGGATATCATAGTCGGCCAAAAGCGTTTCGAAGGCCAATTTATGATCAGCTTCTGCATCCCCTGGGTACACGCCGCCAAAAGGAAGTTGGCCAAAAGAATGCATCACATGCGCTTCACTTCTCAACAACTCGCTAATCGCCAGACTAACATCAATAATCTTGTGATCCAAACCCAGGGG
>Ga0206123_10001562_pt1 | contig 21435 bp, 18 predicted proteins | sample Helgoland_Spring_2_FD_160086 | JGI IMG/M metagenome (GOLD analysis project Ga0206123, IMG submission 160086) | Pelagic subsurface seawater microbial communities from Kabeltonne, Helgoland, North Sea - Helgoland_Spring_Bloom_20160316_1 | ecosystem: Environmental > Aquatic > Marine > Epipelagic ...
GTTGGGCTTGTAGAAGGGGGGGAATTGCCGACCACCCATGCGGGTATTCTCCAGCAACTGAAACGCTGGGGCTTTAGAATCAATCAATTGGTAAAAGTAGTCTCTGGTGTTAAGGCGTGTGTCGAATATTTTTCAGCGATGCAAGCTCGAAGAGCATCGCTTGATTACGAAATCGATGGTGTCGTTTTTAAGGTCAATGAAATGGCTTTGCAGGAGGAACTGGGCATACTCACGCGAACGCCAAGATGGGCGATCGCACATAAGTTCCCGGCTGAGCAGGGCACAACAAAATTGTTGGAGGTTGAATTTCAGGTAGGTCGAACCGGCGCAGTGACACCAGTCGCCAGACTTGAACCTGTGAAGGTTGGCGGGGTAACGATCAGTAATGCGACGCTACACAATATGGATGAAATTGACCGGCTCGGATTGATGATTGGAGATACGGTGGTAATTCATCGTGCCGGCGACGTTATTCCAAAAATAGTTCTGGTTCAGCGAAATTTACGACCCGCTGATGCTCGTCCTATAGTGATGCCCTCAACCTGTCCCGCATGTGGTTCGGATATTCGGATTTCAGAAGGTGAAGTGATCGCCAAATGTAGCGCAGGTCTCTTTTGTAGCGCCCAGCAGAAAGAGAGCATTCGACATTTTGCCTCGCGTTTGGCAATGGATATCGAAGGACTTGGTGACAAACTGGTAGAGCAGTTGGTAGATGAAAAATTGATAGAGACAACAGCGGATCTGTTTAAGTTGACGGAACCCCAGTTAGTCGGACTTGAACGCATGGCTCCAAAATCTGCCAACAATCTGTTGCAGGCTTTGGAAAAATGCAAAAGCACAACATTGCCGCGTTTTATTTACTCCCTCGGTATTCAGGAAGTCGGAGAGTCGACTGCCCGAAATCTTGCAATGTACTTTGGGAGTCTTGAAGCGATAGCACAGGCGGATCAGGATCGGCTTGAGAGTGTTCCTGATGTTGGCCCCATCGTTGCCGCCAAGATTCGCGCTTTCTTCCAGTTAGAACAAAATAGAAAGGTGATAGAAGAACTACAGGCTGCTGGAGTCCATTGGCCAGTAATCGAAAAGTCTGCGGCTGCCGAGGCCCTTCATGGTCAGACGTTTGTATTGACCGGTACCTTGAATCAAATCACCCGAAATGAAGCCAAGGCAAAACTTCTGGAGCTTGGTGCCAGGGTCGCAGGTACTGTTTCGAAAAACACAACCAGTGTTGTAGCCGGAGATGCGGCAGGATCCAAACTAACCAAAGCGCAGGCGCTTGAAATTCCAATTCTCAGCGAAGCAGATCTGATGGCAATATTCAGTGAGCATGGTATATGAAGCTGACCAGGTGTTTGATCATCTGTTGCATGACAGTTGTTGGAATAACCGGATGCACGACGGCGCCCCCGGTGAACAGAGATGACATCTGTGAAATTTTTGAAGAAAAAGGGGGTTGGTACAAAGACGCCCGACAAGCTTCAAGGCATTGGGGTACGTCCATTCCGGTCATGATGTCATTTATCTATCAGGAGTCAGGCTTTAAAGCGCGAGCGCGTCCACCGCGCACCAAAATATTGTGGATTATTCCGGGACCAAGACCTGCCAGCGCCTATGGATATTCCCAGGCGACCAATGAAACCTGGGCGGCCTATAAAAAAGCGACGGGTAGTTGGGGGGCAGACCGTAATGACTTTGACGATGCCATTGATTTTGTTGGCTGGTATAACGATCGAAGCCACAGGACTAATAAAATTGCCAAATCTGACGCCTATCACTTATATCTTGCTTATCATGAGGGCCATGGGGGTTTTGCCAACAATTCCTATACTAAAAAAAAATGGTTAAAAGATGCAGCGAAACAGGTATCGGATAGAGCAGATAAATATGCCCAACAACTCAAGGGGTGCGAGAAGAAACTAAACAGGGGTTGGTTTGGGCGCCTGTTCGGCTAGTTCTCGAGTTTGACATCAGGATTATGTTAGAAGATTAGTGTGTCCTGAAACTGCCGTTTAAGATTCTCGTCTTTCCCCGTCCCGTCTTTGACCGGATCTTCTCGCTTCTTCCCTTTGATCTTTGGAAATTGTTTCTTCCTTAACGCGTCGGGCACTTTCACGCCTTTCATCCTCGCGTCGCTCTTTGTTACTTCGTTTGTCCTGACTCTTGTCTGAATTGTTTTCTGGCATTTGATCGCTCGCTGTGACTTGTTAAAAGGTTGCTGATTGCGCTATATAATACTATCAGGTCACGAATTAACAAGTGCAGGTCCTAACACCGATTATTATCAATTGGGTTTGTAGCTTAATCTGTAGATGACATCTGCCTTGTCGTCAGAAATAAGCAGCGAACCATCACCCAGTTCAAGTACATCGACAGGACGCCCCCAGGCTTTATTGTTTACCAGCCAGCCGTCGATGAGAGTTTCGTATATCAGTCCACCCGATTCGTTTTTACGTGCCACGGTGATTCTGTGCCCTGTATGGCCTGCCTGTGCAGAACGATTCCAGGAACCATGTTCAGCCATAAAAATCTGTTGCTGGTATTTCTTCGGGAACATCTTGCCAACATAAAATTTCATCCCCAACGCAGCGACATGGGGGTCCAGATTGAGTGCCGGGTAAACATAGTCTGTTGCTGATTTACCCTCTCCAAATTCCGGATCTGGAATATCCCCACCATGAAAAAACGGGTATCCGAAATGCTGACCTTGCTTTGATATCCTGTTGAGTTCCCCTGGAGGTAACTCATCACCCATCATATCTCGTCCATTGTCGGTAAACCAAAGTTCCCCGGTAACCGGATGCCAGTCGAAACCCACTGTATTCCTGATGCCGCTGGCATAAGTCTCTAGACTGGCTGGATTTGAAATGTCCATTCTTAATATTGATGCAAATTGGGGATTGTCAGACAAACAAATATTGCAAGGTGCGCCCACTGGAATGTACAGTTTGCCATCGGGTCCAAATGCGAGATATTTCCAGCCATGGTGTCGCTTGTCGGGAAGTTGGTCGGTAAGGACTTCAGGTTTGGGTGGATCGGTTAACCGTGAATCAATATTACGATAAACCAGAATTTTGTCCACGGCACCCACATACAAGTCGCCATCCTTATAGCTTAGGCCGGTCGGCAGATTGAGCCCCGTGTCTATGGTATGAACTGAATCGGCCTGGTAATCGCCGTTTGCATCCACGACAGCGAAGACTTTTCCTGCCCTTCGACTGCCGACATAGATAATACCCTTGCCGCCCTGGGCCATCTGCCGTGCATTTTCAACATCGGCGAATTTTTCAATCATAAACCCTGCAGGCAAGTTCAGCCTGGCGAGCGGTAAGCTTTTGGCGACCGTGGTACCGGTCCAGAAAGTTAGTGCAGCAATGATGCTGTAAATACCTAAATGGTGATGGGTGAGCTTTGATCTGAATGATATGATGAGGGAGTTCATCTCTATTCCTGTTCCTGAAATGTACAACTGCGTAGCTTAAATCATAACCATGTTGAATGACGAAATAAAAACCACAATCCAGACGGCATATTCACGTTTGCTTGAACAAAAGGGATACCGGTCCCGTCAATGCCAGCGTCAGATGATCGCAGATATTGCCAATACGCTTGGTGGTGTTGAGGTTGATGACAGCGGTATGAGAATCACCGAGGAAAATATCTGTGTAGTGGAGGCGGGTACAGGCACAGGCAAGACAGTCGCTTATGCCATGGCTGCCCTGCCGATTGCCAAGACCCTGGGTAAACGTCTGGTTATTTCGACAGCAACGGTTGCTTTGCAGGAGCAGATTGTTCTAATTGACCTACCAGATATCCGAAAACATGCGGCGCTCGACTTCACCTATGCCCTGGCGAAAGGTCGCCGTCGATATTTGTGTTTGTCGCGACTGGATCAGGCGCTGCAGGAAGTAGGCTCGGTGAATCACACTCTTGCTCTGTACGATGATGAGAAATACCCGCCAGAACAATCCCATCAAGAGCTGTATGAATCCATGCTGGCTCGATTGGGGCAGGGTGGTTGGGATGGTGACCGGGATAGTTGGCCCTCCGAAGTCGAGAACGCCGCGTGGTTCCCTGTCAGCACAGATCATACCCAGTGCACCCAGCGACAGTGCTCACACTACGAGAATTGCTATTTTTACAAAGCGCGGGAACAAATCCACCGCGTAGATTGTATTGTGACAAATCATGATCTGGTGTTGTCGGATTTGATGATGGGTGGCGGCGCAGTCTTACCTGCACCAGAAGATACTATTTATATCTTTGATGAAGGACACCATTTACCGGACAAGGCGATTGGGCATTTTTCGAGTTTTCTACAAATCAGATCTACCCAGAGCTGGTTGGAGCAGATTCTGGTTACCATTAAACAGCTTGCTGGAGATCTGGGTGAAATAGGTGGCTTTCCCGCCAGCTATACCCAGTTTGAACAAAGCGTAAATGATTTGACTGATATGCTTGAGTCCACAGTGCAGAGTCTGGAGCCGCTCAGGGATCTGTCGGAGGGCGGTGACACTGATTCACGTTACCGGTTCCCGCATGGCGTCATCGAACCTGAACTAAAACTGCTCAGCACCAACCTTTATCAAACGACCCGGCGAATAAAGGATCAAATAGAGCGTCTGCGAGGGGCGCTTGAAGACCGATTGACGGATGCTGATCCCTCGGAACGGGATTCACTGGAATATTGGTTACCCATAGTTTCGGGAATTGAAGCGCGGCTGGATTCCGGTGCAGGACTTTGGCAGGAAATGATGCGGGAGGATCAGGCAAAGGATCCTCCAACGGCTCGCTGGATTAATTTTAGGGAGGACGACGAGACAATGCTGAACGCCAGCCCAATTGCGGTGGCGGATGATTTGCACGAGATGTTGTGGTCCCGGTGTTTTGGTGCGGTTGTGACATCAGCTACTCTGGCGATCGGTGGTGACTTTACGAGTTTTCAGAATCGCAGTGGAATTGCTCCGGGGAATCGGTTCCGGACTCTCGCCAGTCCATTCCATCATCATGAGCAGGCGGTGTTACGGGTGCCGAAAATGGCCGTTGATCCTAAGCAGGCTGATGAACACACTGAGCTGATTGCAACGATGATCCCTGACCTTGTCAGTGGTCATTTAGGTAGTTTGATACTGTTTTCATCCTGGCGACAGATGTTCAGGGTGACCGATATGTTGCCAGCCGAATTTGCGAAAAAAGTGTTGAGTCAGGGCGACCTGTCGAAGAGTGAAATCATCTCCCGACATAAAGAGAATGTGGACAGTGAGCAGAATTCGGTGATTTTCGGTTTGGCTTCATTTGCCGAAGGAATCGATTTGCCAGGTAAATATTGCAGTCATGTGGTGATCGCTAAAATTCCCTTTGCAGTTCCCGACGACCCGGTTGGTGCAACTTTGAGTGAATGGATCGAAGCCCGGGGAGGCAACTCTTTTGTCGAAGTCATGATCCCTGATGCCACTCTCCGAATGGTACAGGCATGCGGTCGGTTATTAAGAACTGAAACTGACTCTGGCGTGATTACCATTCTTGATTCCAGATTGGTGACAAAACGATATGGTGGCACAATACTGCAAGCGCTGCCGCCATTCCGCAAAGAGTTATCGAGATGAATTTCCAGCGGTTGACGACCCGGGAACTGCGTGAGTTTGAAAACTTTTCTGCCAGATTTGCAAAAGCTGCCAAAAAATCAGGCATCGAAGATGTACAAAGTTACTATGAGTTACTCTATCGTTCGGCGGTATGGATTCATCGTCAGCAGGACAGTGTTTCACCGAAGGTCTGGGTTCAGGGCATAGCGGGTGGGCAAGGAAGTGGTAAATCTACCTTTGCCGGGTTATTGAAGCTGGTGCTTGAAAGTGTGTTTGATTTGCGAACCCTGGCATTGTCACTGGATGACTTTTATCTAAGCTACAGTGACCGACAGCGGTTAGCTGAAGATGTCAACCCGCTATTGGCAACCCGAGGTGTACCAGGTACTCACGATGTTGAATTGATGAATGAGGTCATCAACTCCATTTGTCAGGGCGAGGAAACAAAGATTCCCAGATTCGATAAAGCGACTGATGATCGCAGGCAGATTCCGGAGGTTTTTAATTCAACAATTGACGTTCTAATTATTGAAGGCTGGTGTATCGGGGCAAAACCCTATGGCGAGTCAGAAGATGATCAAAGTCTGCTCCGCTTCCCCATAAATAAGCTTGAAGTCGATGAAGACGCTGATGGTGTCTGGCGAAATTTTGTGAATGAACAACTCAGAAGTCCGGGTTACCAATCGCTGTTTCGTTCACTTGATGCTTTATTTTATCTTGCGGTACCAGATTGGGATGCAGTTTTGCGTTGGCGCAGCCTACAGGAATCGAGAATAAATTCTGCCGTCGCGATAACTGGCTCTGTGAAAATGCCTGCCGACCATGGTGGGTTTCAAATTGTGGGTCGTGAATCCAGGATCATGGATAAAGCCGGGATTGAGCGCTTTATCATGTTTTATGAGCGTATTACCCGCAAAATGCTTCGGGACATGCCTGATGTCGCTGATTTCACGTTTAACCTGAATGAAGCCCACCAGTTTGTCTCTGTCATTGAGAAACCCTGAACCGGATATCTCTATTCGAGACATATCTCCCAAGCTGAATGGAACCTGAATGATATTGTTGATCAGGTTCAGTTTTTATTCAGTCACCAACGCCTATTCTGGCCTTCACAGATGAAGACTATTAAGGTGATCCAAATGAGAAGAATTCTAATAAGCACATTCCGAAAGAGCACATTCCATAACAGCGCACTTCATAGGAGCGCAGTGGCCAAAACAACCGGAAAAGCAAAAGTCATTCTGGGCATCGCGATTGCCGCATTGGCGACCAGCCAGGCATTTGCCAGGGGTAATGTTTCATACGATTATGCCACGGTGATTGATGCTGATCCCATCGTCAAAATTGTCAAGATATCTACTCCGCGGGAGGAATGCTGGGAGGAGGAAGTTGTTTATCGCGACCGCTATGAGAGACGGGATAGTTCAATAGGTCCAGTATTGGGAGGTGTGATTGGCGGAGCACTGGGAAATGCAGTAGGACACAAAAAGAAAAATAAACAAGTCGGCGCGGTTGTCGGTGCCGTGCTTGGTGCCACCCTTGGAAAAGCTGTTGCTGATTCGAATCGAAGTGGTGAAACGGTGAGTCGAGGCACGGAAGAGCGCTGTAAGGTTTATCACGACTATCGTGAGGAAGAGAGAATAATCGGGTATCAGGTAAGATATCGTTATAATGATGAAACTTACTCTACTCGCACCGATACAGATCCAGGTGATACCATTAAAATTAGATTAGCGGTGACACCGGTCCTTTAGAGACGGAGAGAAATATGCGAACCATGACGATTATCACAACAGCACTATTATTGCTCGTGCTGCCTGCCTTGACGCAGGCAGGAGAGGATAACGTCTGGAACAAAATACAAACCGGACCTGGCCTGCCAGAACCATTTGTTGTCGCCGAGCAGCTGTTACCGAAACGCGAAATCCGTGGCACCAGGGCACCGAGGCCAGCTGTCAGACTGGGTCGTAAACAGGCGACTGATAAAGTACAGCAACAGTACCGTGCGCATAAAATTTTGTCTGTTAATCTTATTTCAAGCAAAGGCCCCGCCACCTATCGAGTGAAAACTCTCTCTGCTGAAGGCGTGGTGAAATACGTGTTTGTTGATGGCGACAGCGGCGAAGTTTTTGAATAGATACCTGTGGCCGCTGAAATTATTTTAGTCGCCCTAACCTTGATCATTAAACAGGATTAAACCGAAATGACCAGGAAACTATTACTCATCGAAGATGACGATAAGCTCAGAGCACAGCTAGTCGAATTATTGGAATCACACCGGTATGAGGTGGATGTTGCCTCAGACGGTATGGAAGGCCTCTATATAGCACAGAAATTTTCCTACGATATCGCCGTCATTGATCTTGGTCTGCCAAAGGTTTCCGGCATGGAAATTATTGAGAAGATTCGTGATGACGGCAAAGACTTTCCTATCCTTGTATTGACCGCCAGGGGAGACTGGTCAGATAAAGTTGACGCGCTGGCAATTGGTGCAGATGATTATCTGGTTAAGCCATTTCACGTTCAGGAGTTTTTGGCGCGACTTGACGCGCTAGTTAGAAGAGCGTCCGGGCAGTTCAAGCCTACGCTTTCGATTGGCCCTATTAATCTTGATATGCGTGGTAAAAGAGTCGCCGTTGATGGTACCGCGATCGAACTTACCGCCTATGAATTCAACTTGCTGGAATACCTGATGCAAAGGCCGGGTGAGGTCGTCAGTAAAACTGAGTTAACCGAATACTTGTATGAGCAGGATTTTGATCGCGACAGCAATGTGATCGAAGTTTTTGTTGGCAGGCTTCGCAAAAAACTTGACCCGGAAAACTCGCTTAAACCGATATCCACCGTACGCGGGCAAGGTTATCGACTAGCCCTGGCATCGGTATAGCACCAACTTCAGTCTAGCCAGGCGTTTGCTTTATAAGCCATGATGACAAAAAAATACTCATTGAGAAGCCGGCTCCTGATTACGGCGACGCTGGTGCTGTTTATCTTCCTGAGTCTTATGGGTCTAGTGCTAGACCGCGCATTCAAGGGAAGTGCGGAGCAAGCTGTCGCTGAGAGACTACTGATCCAGATATACGGCTTATTGTCAGTGACAGACCTTGGTGATTCAACACTGATACTACCGGACACACTTCAGGAGCCCCGATTTAACCACCCAGGTTCTGGTCTTTACGGACTGTTGTTTGACGCTGAGGGTCACGAGATATGGCAAAGCCCTTCAGCAATAGACCTGACATTTGACGCATCGGAACAATTGGAAATGCATCGCCAATTACAGCCAGGTACCGAAAAATTTGGACGTATTTCAAGCACCCGCAATGAGCAGTATTTCTTTACCAGCTATCGTGTGCTCTGGCAGGTCAGTAGCGAACTGCAAACGCCATACACCTTTGTGGTAGTTGAAACCATGCTGCCCTATAGAAATCAGCTCAAGAAGTTTCGCAACAACCTCTGGGGCTGGTTGGTTGGGATGATGCTGATTCTGATTTTATTACAAGCTGTTGTGATGAACTGGGGGTTGGCACCACTGAAAAAGGTTGCTGCAGATTTGAAGTCCATAGAGGACGGGGAACAAGAGACACTCGGCGGAGACTATCCGGCAGAGATAGATGGTGTGACACGGAACCTGAATCTATTGCTGGCGACAGAACGCCAACAACGGGAAAAATATCGAACGACCCTGGCAGATCTGGCCCATAGTCTAAAAACTCCGCTAGCCATTCTCGGCGGTCTTTCCCGGGATATTGCTGTTGGTACCGGGGTTAGTGAAAAGGCACCCGCGCAAATCAAAAATGAAATTGATGAGCAGATTGCCAGAATGGATCAGATTGTGGCCTACCAACTTGAACGAGCGGTTGTCCGTTCCTCTGCGATATTAAAAAACGCGATTACTGTAAAGCCGGTAGTGTTAAGACTGGTTGCTGCAATGAAAAAAGTTTATGCGGACAAGCAGGTCGACATAACTGTTACTGCAGGAGAAGAAACATTCTTTGGTGACGAGCGGGATCTGATGGAGTTGCTGGGGAATCTGATCGACAATGGGTGTAAGTATGGAAATGGGCATGTGCGCGTCTCGGTTGATAATGATGCTGCAGTTCAGAAACTACGCTTCAATATCGAAGATGATGGCCCGGGGATACCGTTGGCAAAGCGTCAAGGTGTGCTCTCGCGAGGAATGCGGCTGGATTCACAGGAGGCAGGGCAGGGGATTGGTCTCGCGGTTGTGGTAGAAATTGTTCCAGATACAACGGTAAAATTGACATTGGTGAATCGAATCTGGGTGGCGCAAGCGTCACCGTGGAATTGCCGGCCTAGAAACCGAGTATTCGTTCTGCCCGACTAAATCTTTCCTGCAGATCAGTACTGACAGTCGAAAGATGACCAAGGCTGTACCAGATAATTTGTATATCCCGCAGTTGCGTGGTGGTATCCCGGGTTTCTTTTTCACCATGTGAAAACTCTCGCTGTAACCGGGCTACTTGTAATTCCATTCTTATCGTCGCTGCCGATTCTGGCGAATCAAGGCCTGCGAGCATTTCAACTTGCACACATAACTGCGCTCTTTAGGATTCCAATTGCTCAATGGTACTAATAACTGCCTCTTCAGTGGCTTCACCGGATTGTATTACCAGATGGGACCTGCGCTGCTCAATCGCTTGCAGCCACTTTTTTTCCGGTAACCCGGTTGTGGCCCAATGACTTTCGAATTGTTGCAGCGTCAATGTCTTGTCTTCCAGTTGGTCACACAACCTGGATAGTTCGCTTAACTGCACAAGTGACTGTCGGGCTGTTTCTTGCTGCTTAACGTTGATCGCGGATTTTGCACGTCTGGCATCAGGTGCTTTTTGAGCAGTCTCGTTTGCCAATTCGGACCGGAGGGAGAATACTTGATCACAGAGCAGGCGAAATTTGCGCCACAGCTTTTGGTCTTCCCGGCGTAGCGTAATTCCAACTTGCTTCCATTCTAGCTGCAATCGTTTTGAGAGTTTCTCAAGCGGTACTGGCGAACCGCCATTGTGTTCTGCCAGGGCCGCAGCGAGTGTATTAATCAGGTCCTGCTTTTTTTGATGGTTTGCAGTCTGCTCGATGAGAAGTTTGTCCTGTAATCGGCTTAGCACTGTATTAAATAGTTGATCCAGGCGCTGTTTCTTGTTTCTGGGAACTTCCCGAAACTGTAGCCACTCAATCTTGGATTGTTTGACAATATCACTCGCTGCAGCCCAATTCGCCTGTTCCCATTTATTGTGTTCGAGGTAGTATTGCAACGACTCGATGATTTCCATCCTGCGCTGAAAATTCTGTTGTCTGAGGTGTTTCATTTCCCCAAAATAGACAGTACAGGGTTTATAGGCCGCGTCGGCTAAACGCTTGAACTTGTGCCACAATCGCCGCCCTTCGCGGGAGTCTGAGGGACCAAGGGTTTTCCATTCTTCCTGCAAATTGTGAATCAGTTTCGCTCTGATCGGTAAGGGATGCTGATTACTGCGTAATAGTGCGTCCATTTGCCGGCACAATGCCTCGCGCTTTGGGTTGGTTGCAAATACCTGCCAGTCTCTCATTTCTGCCAGTTTCAATTCCGTTGACTGCAGACTGGCTGAAATGCGAGCGAGTTCAGCCTGCTTGCTGTAAGCCAGGTCCGGTGTGTTTTTTGTGGCTTCCAGTTCCTTCAAAAGAGATTGATGTAGTTTTGTTGCCCGTTTTAATGAACCCTTCGCCACAGCTGTGTCGAGATCAAACAATTTTTCTTTGAAAAATGGTTGCATGGCTTTGGGCTTCTCGCTCATGGGATCCTGGTCGTTGAATTGAATTCTGCAGTTGACCCCTGTGGATTCCCGGTCAAACAGGGCCACCAAAAAGCCGTAGCTGGTCAATTGAGCTTTAGTTCCCGTATATTGAGGGCAGGTTCTACCAATTGACGAGAAATCCTGCGAGAAAGGTCGCATGAGGAGGCTAAACAGTGTTGAAAATGCCTCATCTAACCCATATCATCGTCTGCTCGTCGGGGTCACGGCCCTGGCTACACACTACTAGTGAACCGGTATATTTCGAGGTAAAGATATGGATTTTTCACTCTCAGAAGAACAAACAATGCTGCAAGACAGTGTCCAGCGCTTTGTTCAAAACGACTATTCCTTTGAGGAGCGTCAAAAAACAATTCGAGAGGGCGAAGGATTTAGCAGGGATGTCTGGCGCAACTTTGCTGAGCTGGGTTGGCTTGCCTTGCCATTTTCAGAAGAGGTGGGTGGTATCGGTGGTGGACCTGTTGAAACAATGATCCTGATGGAAGAGTTTGGAAAAGGTTTGGTGGTTGAACCCTATCTCTCAACAATTTTATTAGTAGGCAAAACACTCGAAGAAGCTGGTACAACCGAGCATAAACAAGGTTTGCTGGCAGAGATTATTTCCGGGAGCAAATTGGGTGCGCTGGCATTTGTTGAGCCGCAGGCGCGTTTTAGCCTGAATGATGTTACAACGACCGCAACAAAAACAGACGCTGGTTTTGAGATTAATGGATTTAAGGGAGTCGTACTGGGTGGGCCCTCGGCCGATGTACTCATCGTTGTTGCCCGAACTTCCGGAGAGCAGAAAGATGAGACCGGTCTCACCTTGTTTTTGGTTGACGCCAATGCATCAGGAGTCAACCGCCGAGACTATCCTACGGTGGATGGTTTACGAGCCTCTGAAATTACTTTTGATAAAGTTGCTGTTCCTGGCGCGAATGTGATTGGTGAGGTGGATGGTGGTCTTGAGTTGCTCGAAAAAGTCATTGATCACGCTATTCTCGCGATCGGTGCGGAAGCGGTTGGTGCTATGGAAGTGTTATATAAAACGACAGTGGAATACTGCAAAACACGTGAGCAGTTTGGTCAGCCAATCGGCAAATTTCAGGTGTTGCAGCACAAGATGGTTGATATGTTTATGGAGCATGAACAGACCAAGTCGCTGGTATACATGGCGGCACTCCGGCTGGACGATGAATACGGGACACTGGCTAAAAAGGCTGTCTCAGCTTTGAAAGTACAAGTTGGCAAAGGCGGTAAACTGGTTGGCCAGGGTGCGGTCCAATTGCACGGTGGTATGGGAATGACCGATGAGTTGAATGTTGGACACTACTTCAAGCGGCTAACAACAATCGATGCGCTGTTCGGCAATACCGATCATCATCTCAAAAAATATAGTCAGGTAGCCTAAGATAGGCTGAACAGCGTTGTGCCATTGCCGGGTTTAATCGGTTCAACTTGCGTGATTGAGCTAAACCAATTACCTCAGCCAATTGCCTCAGCCATTGACCTCAACGACAGGATAAAACACATGAGTGATGCACCAGAGTGGTTTTGGCAGGCAATTGATCAGAAACCAGTGTCAGGGACAGTTGAAGTCGAAGATGTCGATATTAACTACCTGACCTGGGGTAAAAAAACTGACGCCGATGAACCAGATTCCAGACCCGGAATTTTATTTGTTCATGGACACAACGCACACGCACACTGGTGGGACTTCATAGCGCCCGCATTCCTCGAAAAGTACCAGGTAGCGGCCGTTGATCTTTCCGGTATGGGCGATAGTGATCATCGTGATGAGTACCTGAGAGCAACCTGGGCAAAAGAAATCCTTACCGTTGCTGATGAGGCCGGCTTACCGGACAATACGGTTGTCGTCGCGCATAGTTTTGGTGGGCTTATGGCATTGCGTGCCTGCAATGTTGCACCTGATCGATTTTCAGGTCTGGTGCTTGTTGACACCGGCGTTCGATCACCGGAGGAAGAGGAAGCCAGGGACAAGGATAAGCAGGTGCAACGACTTGCACGGCCAAAGATATACCCTTCCCAGGAAGTGGCGATGTCGCGATTCCGTTTGCAACCGCCACAACAATGCGCGAATGAGTATATTGTTAGCCATATCGCCCGTAACTCTGTTGAATATGATGACGAAGGTTGGGTGTGGAAGTTCGACGAAGAACTCAACATGAGAACCAAACCAATTGAAGGCTTAAGAGAAGACCTGGTTGACCTGGGCATTAAAGTAGCCCTGATATACGGCGAACTTAGCGAATCCTTCTCGTCAAAAAGTGCAGACCACATGAAATCACTAAAGCCCGAACTTGAAGTGATTGCCATGGCGGACGCACAGCACCATCTTTTTTTGGATCAACCGCTGGACTTTATCAGTAAGTTGGATGGGGTTCTGGAACGATGGGGTGTTTGAGGGCAGTGTTAGGCTCAAATAGCGGGCTTCCGGCAATTGATCTGCCGGACTTTGCAACCTCGCTGATGTGTCCCAATAACATGTGTGTCGATTAGCGGTGTCGCTGTATCGTTCGGATGCAGTAGTTCCTCGAGCTCTCGTGAACCTTTCCCATTTAGCACAAGCCGCGCCACATGGATTTGCTGCACCACCTGCACACACAGTTAAATCTAATAGCTGAGCTCGGAGTGGTTATGGTCTTTCAGGTTGATATTTGCCGAGTAGCCAAGAATGATTTAAGTCGTTCTGGCGGGTAAATAATCTATGCTAAATCTGTTTTATGAGAACTATAGTGATGATAAATACTTTTAAGGTGGACTTTTGTCCGTCTACTCTATAAAGTTGTCTCCAGCTAGAAAGCCAGACTATTATTTGCATGCTACATTTCGCCGTTTTATTCGTATAACCTCGTCCTGCAGTTTCTAAGTTACAGCCTTCGTTTTTACGCTATCAAGCCTCTTGAAGGCACTATTATATTTAAATATTGGAAATTATTATGTCAGATACAGTTAAAGGAACCGTAAAGTGGTTTAACGAAGCAAAGGGTTTTGGTTTTATCGAGCAAGAAAATGGACCAGACGTTTTTGCCCATTTCAGCGCGATTGCAAGCTCAGGCTTCAAAACACTTGCTGAAGGCCAACAAGTTGAGTTTTCATTAACTCAGGGCCAAAAAGGTCCACAGGCTGAGAACATCGTAGCCGTCTAAACGAATTTTTCGTTTTAAGAGAAGGGTGAGTCTTTTGGGACTCGCCCTTTTTTTTTGCTAATACCAAAAACGTGCCAGCCACGTTCCATCCATTTCCTACAAGCTTTAGGGCAGAACTCTTACCGTAATAAACCTGGCAGCCACGTTCCATCCATCTCCTACAAGCTTTGAGGTCGAACTCTTACAATCGTTTCGGTTTTTGATGACCGCCTGGCTTAATCTTTGTTCAACCGTGTTAATTCTCGCGCAATTCAGAGGGTCGAGGTAAAGTGTACCTGTGAAAATTGTATACCCTGAATTTCTGTGATGGTGCAGGTATTTCAGACAATCATTACTTCTACTCAACTCCCTGTATGATGAAACTGCGCCTTTTCATATTGCTTATATCTGCTGTAATCCTGCCACTTAAGGCAGAGGTCGTACTTACCGGTCTATCTCCGGAGATGAGTGAGGCCGTGCTCGCGCGTCTTGGGATATCAGGCCAGCCCTGTGACCTGAACCCCTGGGTTGCACGTTATCAGTCAAGGAATATCAAGGCAGAAACCGAGCTAGTACTTGAATCATTCGGTTACTATCAACCAACCATACAAACCAGTCTTTCCTATGGGGAATCATGCTGGCGGGTTGATCTACACGTGGATCAAGGTAAGCCTGTCCTGATTAAGCAAAGTAATATCAGCGTTGTCCCTTCTCCCTTCGACTTTCAGAGAGTTGAGAGGAAAGGTGTTAGCTCGGGTCAGCGTTTTGACCATGGTGCCTATGAGGCTTTTAAGTCAGAGCTTGAATCTGTTGCGCTGGAAAAAGGTTACTTTGATGCCTCATTCCTGACCCGTGACGTCAAGGTCAGCCTGGAAAGCTCGAGTGCTGATCTGGAGGTTGTGCTTGATACGGGACCCCGTTATGTGATTGGTGATATCAATTATCTGGAGTCCGGTCTCAAGGATGAGATCATGAATCGTTACCTGCCATTTAAGCGTGGAGATGCCTACGATGCGACCTCACTCGGGAAACTCTACCAGGCGTTGATTAGCAGCGATTATTTTAGCGATGTTAGTGTCGATGCTGATGTGGATGGGCGCGCGAAGGGGCAAGTTCCGGTTAATGTCTACCTGAAACCGGCGGATCCTGATGAGACCAGATTGGGGCTGGGTTATTCGACAGATTTGGGTGCCAGGGCATCGGTAAATTATACCAATAAGCGACTCAACTCATCGGGTCACCGCGCAGAAGCGATGTTTGCCATAGCGGAAAGCGAGTCGGAGATTGGTGGACTTTACCGAGTTCCCTATGGTGACAATGACCTCGGTTGGACGAGTTTCTACGGTGGTGCAAAAAAAACAGCAACCGATACCAGTCAGGTCACCACATTAAAGATTGGTGTGCGTCAGTTAGTGCCTTTGCCTGGTAACTGGGTGATGACACGGTATTTTGAAGTGGTCAGCGACGATTTTAATTTAGCAGGTGAAGATCAGGTCGCTCTCAATTATGTGCCAGGTGTTAGTTTTGACTGGAATCCCTATAAGACCGTGAGTCGGCCAGAAAGTGGCTATCGCCTTACATTTGGTGCTTCTGGTACATCTCGAAAGATTGGGTCGGATTCTGACTTTGTTAACCTGCTAGCGAGCAGTAAGGTGATTTTTCCGCTATGGAAAAAAGGCAGGCTAATACTACAAGGCCAGGCAGGCCTGGTTCTGAGCGATGATTTTGAACGATTGCCACCGGGGAATCGCTACTTCACCGGGGGCGATAGTAAGGTCAGGGGTTTTGATTACCAGTCACTTGGTCCGGTGAATGATGAGGGTGAAGTGATTGGGGGTAACCGCCTTCTGGAGGCAAGTGTTGAACTCGATCATTTGATCAGCGAGCGTTGGGCACTGGCGATCTTTGTCGATGGTGGTAGTGCCAGTCTGGACAAGTTTGATAGTGAGTTACAGACAGCGTTTGGTGTCGGGGTTAGATGGTACTCCCCAATCGGTCCGTTAAGATTTGATCTGGCAACACCTACTGACAGTGGTGGGGTTCGACTCCATATCAATCTGGGTCCCGACTTATGATCCTCCGAGTGCTTCTTTATGGGACTTTGATTTTGATGCTCGCGCTTACCGGAATTGCCTGGTGGATAAGCTCAACGGATGAGGGAAGTCGCTGGGTTGTAGATCAGGTGCCTGCTGGATCTTTCGAGCTAGAGGGCCTAAGTGGAAATTTTAATCATGGGCTCACATTCCAAAGTCTTAAAATCAGTACTGAGTCAGTAGATCTCAGATTCCAGAATGGTCGGGTGGATATCAATCCATTCACACTAATTCTCATGCAGGTCACTTTTGATAAAATACGATTTGCCGAATTGGTGGTGGTGGTTAAACCGCCTCCAATTGCAGCAGTAGAACCCGACCGCTTCGAAGGGTTGCCTTTTAGAATTAACGTGAAGGAACTCGAGATTACCCGACTGTTGGTCAACGCTTCTGGAAGTGAAACTGAGCTCAGGGAAATATTAGTAAACGGCTACCTTAAGGGGAATCGCCTGGTTGTTCAGAACCTGGGTATGGATTACGAAAATACTCGGATTTCATCTCAGATTAGACTAGCGCTGGAATCCCCCTTTGAATTTGAGGGAGGTTATCAGTCGTCTGTAGCCGATCGGCCGATGTTGGGTAAAGCCGAGGGAAATTTTGGAAACTTTAGCAGTAGCGGAACTCTAGGCGAGCTCCGTTTTGACATTGCTTATAACGTACACGCCGCATCATTCCCGTTGAAAGGTCGAGTGACTGCTGAGCAGTTTAATCTTGCAGAGTTTGTCGATCAGCCATTACAAACGAAATCAATAAGCGTGGATTTTGAGTCAGACTTTGAAACCACTCTGGTCAATGGCAAGGGAAAGCTGTTGATCCCTCAATTGCCTGTACTAACGATAAATTATGATCTCGTAGTAATGGCTGATCGTGTTGAAATTCGAGAATTTACCGCAAGGCAAGAGCAGGCTGAATTTAGACTAGCCGGTAATTATTTCTTAAAAGAACAAAGTTTAGCGCTTGATCTTCACGGGCAGGATCTGCCCGTTGCGTTATTGCAACCCTGGTTACCCTTCACGGTAGAAGGTACGGTTTCAACCAAAGGGACACTTGCATTTGGGGCGGGTCAAACGAACCTCCAGGTTACGGATCTGTCTGGTCTACTTAATGGTTATCCTTTAACGGCCAGCGGCTCGTTTCTAGGTTCGAGCGCTGATGATGCAAAAGTCAATGTTAGTTTGCTGGTAGGTAATAATCGGCTGAAGGCATTAATGGATCGCCCTGCGGATAGGGTAGAGCTCTCGATAGACGGGAAAGATCTGGCAGCTTTGTCGCCCGACCTTGAAGGTCAGTTGCGGTTTGAGACAAAAAGTTCGTTTTCTCTGGATAAGTTGCCAGAAAGTGCAAGTCTGATATTGAAAGCATTCAAATATAGAACCAACAGCATCGAAAGTCTTTCCCTTAGGTTGCAGGAATCCCGAAGTGTACAAAGCCAACTGACAGTCAATCTTGAAGGCTTGAATCTGCGCGGTCAGCTAATCGGAGATCTGAAGGCGGATCTAACGGGAAACCTACGTGATCAGTCAGGGGAAATTTCCTGGCGTAATCAATTTGCAGAAATAAGCACGGAGCTTCGCCATAAGGTGACGGTGATGGCATCCGGGAATCCTCGATTGCCGGAAGAGGGAAATATTGAATTTTTACGTACGAAGATAAATGCAGTGGATCGAAGCTGGTCGAGCGAACAGCTGGGATTTAACTATGTCAATCAGCAACTTCAACTTCAAAAACCAGGCTGTTTTAGAACCGGGTCTTCCACAGAACTTTGTCTGGAAAACCTTCAGTTTAGTGATGGCAAACTAATGGCTGGGCTTGATCTGAAAGGGTGGGCTATAAATGTTGCTAATTTACCCTGGGCACCTGACGCATCACTGCAGGGGCAGTTGGTAGCTCATCTGGATTTAAATGGTACTTCGGATGAATGGTCAGCTACATATAGTATGCAACTAGAGGACGCTGAATTGAAGTTGTCGAAGGAGGCAGCCGATACTCTTGCAATCAATATTGAAGCGACGGGTACTTTGGATCAATATCTGGCACGAACGCAATTCCAGGTTAACTCTGGTAAACAATATGGATTGGCGTTGTTGTTAGAGATTCCCGATGTGAAGTTACCGGGTGATTTCAGTTTTGAGGCTGACGTTGACGTTCGAGAACTCTCTGTTCTGACGGCAGTGCTGCCGTTTGTTGCCCGGGGCCAGGGTCGAACATACGGTCATGTTGGCTACCGTCAAATGGGTGGACAACAGACTTTCTCCGGGCAGTTGGTGGTGGGGCCAGATGCAAGTTTGTTGGTGCCGGCATTGGGTCTGGATATTCAGGGTGTAGCGGTGACATTAAATGCGAAAAATGAAACCAGTGTAGAGTTCAATGCTCAGGGTACTTCCAATAACGGTAAGGTCGAAATTTCCGGTACGGCAGTAGATCCACTCTCAACCAGTCGAAGACTATCCAGCCGTATTCAAGGTAGTGAGATATTGGCAATCAATCGCCCTGAAATTCGGATGGCCACCAGCCCAAATTTGAATCTTGAACTTGTAGGAAACAGGCTTCGGGTCGACGGAACAATTGAGATTACCGAGGCAATGGTGAATGAGAAGGTGCTTCGGACGCAGGGTAGAGTACGATCTACGGATGTAGTCGTTGTAGATCGGCCGGTAGATGATACTCCGGGCTCTGTCCTTGAGCTGGATTTACAGGTGAAAGTTGGCGAGAAGGTACACATCAATATGTATGGGCTTGATGCTGATGTGACCGGTGCGCTTAGACTTCAACAAACGGAAGGTAGACCAAGACAAGCTGAAGGTACTCTAAATATTAGCAACGGAAGCTTTGCTCGCTATGGCGTGAACTTTACGTTGGAGCGAGGCAGGCTTATCTATAAAGGCTCCCTGGCTAACCCATTGGTTGATGTGATTGCACGAAAAGAGGTTGAGTCTGGTGGTCAAAAGATTGTGGTTAAATTGGTAATGAGTGGCGCAGCTAATGATATACAGTCTAAATTGGTATCTACACCTACGATGAGTGAAGCGGATGCCTTGAGCTATCTCGTTTTGGGTCGCCCGCTGAGTACCTCATCAACTCAGGATGGAAATGCCCTGGCGAGTGCCGCTTTGTCCTTCGGATTGAAAAAGGCTGTACCTATTACAGCGGAAATTCAGGACAAATTAGGGCTGGATCAATTGACTGTGGTTCCCAGCAATGTTGACACTGCGACAGTGGTTGCAGGTAAACGTATTAGCCGCAAGATTTATCTCGAGTATAACTACGGTGTCTTTTCGCGGGTCGGTGGATTATTGCTTGACTACCAGCTTAACGAGAGGCTGTCCCTCCGGGCTCAATCCGGCAGCGAGGAATCAATTGAGCTGATATACAAGTTCTAGAAAGAACGTGGCAAAGAACGTGGCAGCCATGTTCCATCCTTCTCGCACAAAGACACGGGTATATCTCCTACATTATTTAATTTCCGCATCGTTATGATGTAGGAATGACATATCCAAGAAGCCATTTGATTGATCCTGAGGGTGGTACCTACCACGTTTGCTCACGGTGTGTGCGTCGCGCTTTTCTCTTTGGCATTGATCGTCGAACGGGTAAGGACTTTTCCCATCGCCAGGCCTGGATCGAGAATCGGATACTCGAGCTTAGCGACATCTTTACAGTGTCAGTCTATGCGTATGCAGTGATGAGTAATCATTATCATATTGTGCTGAGGCTCGAATCCGTTCAGCTTTCTGATGAAGAAGTTGCCGATCGTTGGCTAAAGCTTTGTCCGGGCAGAAAGGTGTATTCGAATGTTGAGGAGGTTCAGGCTATGCGCCGGTCCACTCTACTCGGTGACGAAACCAGGTTAGAAGAATTGCGTTCACGGTTAGGGTCGTTGTCCTGGTTCATGAGGTTTATCAATGAGCCCTTAGCCCGGTTAGCCAACAAAGAAGACTGCTGTAAGGGGCGGTTTTGGGAAGGGCGATTCAACTCTCAAGCGCTTCTGGATGAAGCTTCAGTATTGGCTTGTATGGTTTATGTTGATCTAAACCCCGTCAGGGCGAAAATGGCAAAGGATCTTGAAGATAGTGAATTCACTTCAATTCAACGCCGTATCAAGACTCAGGATCTTCAGGAGCCTGTGGGAGCAATAAATCAGCCAGGCAGCTCAAAAGCCCCATTTCCCCCAACGGCCCTTGATGACTATATTGACCTGATTCGATGGACTGCGGTCCGGCAATCCTATATGCGCACTGGAATTCAACTCGATGTTGGTAGTTGTTTGAAAAAAAACCATACAAACATGGCCAATTGGTTTTCATATCACTTGCCGCTCGTGGACACCTGGCAGCGGGCAATGGGATCTAGCGAGGCACTAAGTGAATACGCCAGGTCCATCGGTCAATTCTGGATTCGACGACGTTCTGTCCCAACTTGAACTGATTGTTTAGTGTAACCGCTGGATTACGCAATTCATCGATAGCCCGTGCTAAAGCTAGACGCGAGTCGCGGCAATTCACCTATTTGCGTCTGGAAGCACTACTCCCTCCACAATCGTATCTCGCTCATATCTTTTCGGGTCCTAACTGGATCATATTTAGTCATTTATACGCCAGATTTTGGTGCCGTTAGGCGGCGCTTGAGTTTGCCTGTATGAAATCCGCGAAATCAAGTGTGAGAAATGGATGGAACATGGGTGTCGTGTTCTTTATCCTAGCGAGATGATTGATATTGTTGCCACGTTTATTGTTTTCTTTGCTGTGATTGATCCAATTGGTACGGTTCCTGTTTTTATCGCAGTCACCATGGGGCACGAAGCATCTGCAAAACGCAGGATTGCTCT
>Ga0206123_10001567_pt1 | contig 21402 bp, 9 predicted proteins | sample Helgoland_Spring_2_FD_160086 | JGI IMG/M metagenome (GOLD analysis project Ga0206123, IMG submission 160086) | Pelagic subsurface seawater microbial communities from Kabeltonne, Helgoland, North Sea - Helgoland_Spring_Bloom_20160316_1 | ecosystem: Environmental > Aquatic > Marine > Epipelagic ...
AGGTGTTGCCTCTGTATCTGCCCCCTTTGACGAAGGCTGTAAGCTCGATATCAATGCCTATACCGGAATCAAGGCGACAGTAGGTGGGGAGGTGTCATTATTATCCAAGATTCTGTTTGAGCAGAACGAAACTGTACTGGACATTAATAGAACAATTTATACTCGAAAATGTAGTGGTAGTGCAGATGCTGAATCACCGACTGCACCAGTGCTAACAAATATTAGTAATGAATCAACAGCATCGATTGAATTACTCTGGGATGCAGCGACTGACAATCGCGCAGTGTCCGGCTATCAAGTGTATCGAAACTTTGAGTTAATCACCGCTTCGACTCAGGGGAATAGCCTTCTTGACCGTGGTTTGAGCCCGAACACCGAATATTGCTATTACTTGTCTGCCATGGACGAAGCAGGAAACTCATCAACTTTTAGTAATACTGAATGTTTGATTACAGCAGAGAGGGTAGCCTCTCAGCCACCAACGGCCCCAGCCGATGTCGTAGTCCAGTCTACGACATCAAACTCAATCAGTCTTGGTTGGTCTGCTTCAACTGATGATCGAAGTGTGAACTTGTATAGCCTGAAACAGGCAAGATCTGATGGCTCGCTGTTTGCCTCTGTTAACTCAACATCCACAAGTATTGTAGTCCAGAATTTACAACCGAATACTGAGTATTGTTACATCGTAGTTGCAGTAGATGACCAGGGAAACGAATCTGAAGCGTCGATGCAGGTTTGTGGAACAACTAGTGGGGGGCTGGCTAATAGTGGGGGGCTGGCTAATAGTGGGGGGCTGGCTAACACCCATTCTCTAGTGTTTGAAAGTAGCTTATTGCAATACGCTTATATTGCCGACGCTAATCAAATTAAGCTTGATTTAGTTGATGATTTCTCAATTGAAGCATGGGTGAATTTTACAAGTTACCCTCTTCCAGGTGATCAGATGCTTATTGTTGGTAAAGACGATTCGTCTAGTTTGGTTAAGCGTCAGTATAACTTTAAATTAAATACGGATCATAGTGGTGTGTATAGCCTATCGTTTATACAAGGGTTCGGTAATTCTGCTTCTTCAGTTTTAGTTGAATGGACTCCAAATCTAAATGAATGGAATCACGTTGCTGTCACAAGAAAAAGAGCTTCGGGTGAGGTGATATTTTATGTTGATGGAGTCCAAGTCGGGACAGTTTTAAACGGAGGAACCCTGCCTCTTCAAAACACAGAATCCCCGTTTGCTATAGGTGCTAATTTTAGAGCAGGAGTTGTTGACCCTGACGGTGTGCTAGATGGTTTTATTGACGAGGTTAGAGTATGGGATGATGTACGCACATCTGCAGAAATAAAAAATCACTACAATCATGAGCTTTTAGGTGACGAGGGTAACCTTGTTGGGTACTGGAGACTAAATAACACTTTGTTTGATGAAACTGCAAATGGTCATGACTTGTTAAATAGTAATGATGCTTTGTTTAGTAGCAATGTACCGTTCCAAATCCAAAATCGGGCCTGCGACGTCTGCCCCGAAATGGTGACGATCCCCGCCGGCACCTTCCAGATGGGTGATTCGGCTGGAGTGGGCCTTTCAAAAGAACTACCGGTACACACCGTTAACGTGCCAGCTTTTGCGATGGGTAAATACGAGGTCACCTTCGATGAGTATGATGCCTTTGCGGGTGACACAGGTAGGAGTCTGCCCAATGATCAAGGTAATGGTCGTGGTATTCGTCCTGTGCTTAATGTCTCCTGGGATGATGCGCAGGCTTATATTTCATGGCTGAATGATAAAACAGGTCTATCGTATCGCCTACCGTCAGAATCAGAATGGGAGTATGCGGCCAGAGCAGGGACGACCACGATCTATCCCTGGGGAGATGATATTGGGATAAATAATGCCAACTGTTATCGCTCCCTGTGTGGAGACAGTTTCAGCAATAATACAGCGCCTGTAGGCAGCTTTTCGGCTAATGCTTTTGGTTTGTTCGATATGCATGGCAACGTCTGGGAATGGGTGGAGGACTATTATCATATTAGTTACAGCGGTGCCCCAATTGATGGCAGCGCCTGGGTATCCCCAACTTCTAGTAACCGTGTTCTGCGCGGCGGCGGTTGGCTCGCTGGCGCGACGAACCTGCGTTCTGCGTTCCGCAACGGCAGCAACCAGCTCAACCGCAGCGGCAACTTCGGCTTTCGTTTGGCCCAGGACCGATGAGACCAGAGGTCTCATTTCACTTTTTACTTTTTCTGAGCAACCGGAGGTTGCGTTGGTGGTTAGAATTCAAGCAGGATCTGTTAGCGGTTTCGATCGGGCCGCTGAGATCAATCGATGCAGCTATGTCTAAAAGTAGGTATTTTTGATTCAAAGATACTCCTTGATTAACTGGAAAATTGGAACGTCAGGCCCACCCAATACTTGTCTGCAATAAACCCGAAGGTGAAAATCGACATACACTGCGTCATTACGACGCGCACTCCGATCTAGTTTCGGGATTGTTCCTTTGTCTGTTAAACCTTTACTCCGTTGGCCTGCCAGGGTGATTGTCGTTCAATACAAAGAATTATTGCAGGCGAGATCGTTTATCCCGTCAGGGGCTTATTCTGATATTACTGCAGCGCTATTACAGCTATCATTGAGCGGAGCCTACAGTTTCCTGTTTGAGATTATTAATAAGAAAGTATAGGGTTTCAGAATGAATAAAATCAGCGAGTTACACTCAGTCAAGAGTGACACCCTGAGCATCGTAAACGGGAAAGTTACCCGCAAACCATACAAAGAATTGCGTTCACGGGAATATTTAACGCCAGATGAGGTCGACCTATTGATGGTGGCTGCAAAAAACTTAGGGCGACATGGCCATCGCGACCAGACACTCATCCTTATCGCATATCGACATGCACTTCGGGTATCTGAATTGATATCACTTCCTTGGGATATGGTCGATCTCAAGAAGGGCTTAGTTCATGTGTTAAGGCCAAAGAATGGTATAGATAGCGAGCACCCTGTTCGCGGACCTGAACTACGAGCACTACGTCGGCTGCATCGAGAATATCCTGATACTCCCTACTTGTTTGTTACAGAACGAGCTGGACCCATGACTGATTCTAACGTTAGGAAGATGGTTAAACGTGCAGGTGAGAATGCTGATATAGGATTCTTGATTCACCCTCACATGCTTCGGCATTCTGCTGGTTGGAGTCGCCAACTGGTCGTCAGGTTGCTAAAAAGACTTCGATATCTGATTGTTTAGCGGAACTGCCGAAAGTAGGTGGGCTCCACCATCGATATGAGTGGCGAGCAGCTGCTTGAATTTCGCTAGATTAATATTTGCGAGGGACAGTCAATTTTAAACGCCAAAGTGGGTCAATTTTGGATGCCAATTGACAACAGTTCTTGATCGGACGTTCGTAACCCGCACTAAATACCAATGTGTTAAAACCTTAAACTCCTCGATTTTGTATAAAAAACAACCAATATTAGGCTGCTCGTTAGGACTTTAAGCTAAACAGTTGAGATCATGCAAATAACACTGTCAATTTTCATCTGGATTTGTAATTCTGAGAAAATGAAGGGTAGGATTTTAGACATGAGTGACTTTAGATGCATGTATGTGATTGCATTTCTTTTTACTGCATTTTGCCATCAAGCGCTTGGTGTCACAGTCATGTCGCTCGAGACCTCTGCTGTTCGGCCAGGTGAGGTTGAAACCTCGATACTCAATATTAGTACCGGAACAGACATCATCGCGGGTTTCAACGCTCACATTGTTGTGCCTGATAGTGTTTCAATACTTGATGTTCGGTTGGGATCGTTAGCTGCTAGCTTTGTACTAGCCTGCGAACCCGTCAGTTGTTCTCAGTCAGCTGGTGGCGATTTGTATATTCTGGGATACTCGCCTACTGAATCATTCGCAGGTATGGGCTCCATCCTCGAATTGGATGTTGCGGTGCCAAGTACCGCGAGCACAGGTCGCGTTGAGCTATTGTTCTCCGGCGTAAACGCAAGCGCTGAAATAAACACCCGTCATGCCGTGTCAAATATCGATGGTTCTGAATCGTTGCCACACACGGCTTCATCGGCAGCCTCGGTAATCTACAACGACACCTCTGATTTCGACAACGATCAGCTACCTGATGCATGGGAAGTCGCCTTTGCACTCGACCCGCTAAATCCAGCCGATGCTAGTGGAGACGCAGATGGTGGTGGTATAACCAACCTTGCTGAGTTTCTAGCTGGTACAAATCCTGTTGATAGTTCTGACGACGAAGTTAGTACAACTGAATGTGCGGTTCTAGAGCCACCCTGTGTCATTGAGTTACAAGTGGCTGGTGAAAGCTTAATTTCACCCACCGGCGAGACGTTGACAGTACCTGGTGATGTAAAAGCCGTCTCAATCAACGTGACTGCTGTTAATCCTGGTAGCGGTGGTTTTATTACAGTGTGGCCGTGCGGTGTGACACGACCCCTTTCCTCCAACCTTAACTACCTCGCTGGAGACATCATTCCTAATGGAGTTGTGGCGCCTGTTGGTGCGAATGGTAAGGTCTGTCTTTATTCGAGCAGCCAAACAGAAATGATTGTCGATATCGCCGGTTGGTTTAGTGGCGATGGATTTGTAGGGGCAACACCAAAACGCCTCGTGGATACTCGCCTTGGCCCCCAGCAGACTGGCCCCCAGCAGGGTAAGGTGCAAAGCGATGGTGTCATCATAGTTCCGATCGGCGGCATTGAAGCAGAATCCGTGTCGGGCGAGTCTACCTTAGTGCCCGTTTTGACGGCAGCGGCTATTAATGTCACCGTCGTCGACCCCGGTGGATCGGGGTTTGTTACCATATTCCCTTGTGATGTTGAACGGCCGAAAGCTTCGAACCTGAATTTTGTGGCTGGCCAAACTATCGCCAACGGTGTTATTGCACCGGCAAGTGCGAACGGTGAAGTCTGCATATATACACTACAAACGACAGATATAATCGTCGATCTAGCAGGGTGGTTTGTTGGCGAGAGTTTCACAGGTTCAACACCTAAGCGACTTGTCGATACGCGTCTTAGTGAGGGCGGAAATGGACCAATTGGTGGCGAGGTGTTGAGTCGTGTCAACATCATTGGTGAGACTTTAAGTGTTGGCAATAGTGTTCAAGCTGTTCCTACAACGGTAACAGCCAGTGCTCTAAATGTTACTGTAGTAGGGCCCGCAAGTGCGGGATTTGCAACGGTATACCCATGCACTGATCAAAGGCCATTAGCATCTAATCTAAATTTTGTAAGTGGAGATGTTGTTCCTAACAATGTGGTTGCACCAGTCGGCGCGACAGGAGAGATTTGTGTCTTCACGAACGTTAGCGCTGATGTGATTGTGGATATTGCTGGTTGGTTCGAACAAGTTGAAGGCAGCGGTTTCACGGCGGCAACACCCAAAAGGTTGCTGGATACACGCGCTGAATCAAGGGTGGGTCCAAGACCCGTTCGATAGCGTGAACCCTGGTTCAGGTAATTTTAGGTGACGACAGGTTTGCGAATTCGGGTAAATTGAGGCCGAGTGGGCTGGAGATAGATAATGCAACTTTTTCAACAACTTCGGTATAATCAAATGAAATCAAAGCAGTTGCCGAATGGTACTAAAATTGCTTTCTACCTCCGCACCTGTTGCTTCCCTCTGGGTGCCTATATGCCCATCTCTCGAACTATTTCCCTTCTGGTTGGTCTCGTTGTACTTGCTGCGAGTCCAACGGCGCTGTCTTTTACTCAACAGGAACTGATAGACGCCATTCTTGGCCGCGGTAGTTTCACTGAGTTAGAACTCGCAGAAATGGATGTCAATGAAGATGGCGTCATCGACGTCGCAGATATTCGTTTCAGTTTTTCAAACAGTGTTGAAGTTGGATTTAACACGCGAACGACCTTTGTTGATGAAAGTATTGGAACAGCTAGTATAGGCCTCTTAGCCGAGGGGTTAACGGGTACTATTGCCTACCGTGTCACAAATTTACTGACCAATGAGACTCAAAACCGGGAAGCATTCGCGGGTGAAGCCATCACCGTTGCTATAACTGATGACGCTTTGCGAAATGAATCTCAGGCTGTCATCGAGATCGAACTGCGAGCACCTAACGACACATCTTACCGGTTGACCGAATCGATATTTCATCATGTTTATGTCGTAGATAATGAAGTTTCCTGGATTATGCAATTACAATTGCCTGTCTCCGATATACAAGATTCCGGTATCGAAACCGGCATGACAGCAGATGTGCCCATGTTGTTATCGATAGATGTGATTGAGGTAGATGGCACATTTTCCATGTCAACACCAGAGCAGAGTGGTTATCTCACATCCACGACCGATGAATTGTCCATAAATGGACCTTTCCTCAGTGGTAACGATATCTCATTCTCGATTTCTGATCTAAAGCCAGCTTCAGCATTCCTACATGGCAAAGGGATCACGCGATCACTGGCATTTTCCGGCACGCTTGACTTGGAATCTGAAAGCAAAGTTTACAGTGGTACCTTTAGTGAGACCTATGCTGCGGAAACAGCGAGTGAGTTTCTGTTATCAGTTCTCCCGCCCAATGAGGGTCAATTCGTATTTGCGGCTGGGTTATCTGAGGGAAATGTGGCCGATGTGAACGTCGAGGACGCGCCATGAGAGTGTCCGGTATGCTAGTAAACTCTATCTGCTGTATTACATTTGTTCTGTTTTGCGCAGAATCTTTCGCTGAAGCCACCATAAAAGCGGATTTTGCCAACAACGTAGGTGCTGGTCAGCCGGGGGCAGGGGTTAGTTTTTACAGCGGCCATGTTAGCGATCCAACCGCAATATCAACAAGCGCGGTTGTTGGTGGTTGTGAAGTGACAGGAGGTCATGCGTCCACCGATAACAGCTGTAACGTCCAAACGGTGTTAACACAGAGTGCTTTCGGGCAGATTGCAGGTTTCAATCAACCATACCCCCAGTACATTGATGCCGCGATCACCGGTGCAAGGGATTCACTTTATTCGACGCTCTATGAAATTAGTGCGAATGGCGCTGTTCAATCTGATTTACCGTTGGGCAGCGTTGCTGAGCGAGTGGAAGATCCAAACCAGGCGGCTTTTAGATACCTGCATCGGTTCTATGCCGAGCCGACCGAGAGCATCGACCCCAGATCTCTCACTTATTCAGTGCTCGATTTTTGGGACGAACCATTGCCAGACAACGATGGCAATGTGTCAGGCGAGAATAGAGAGCTACAGCGGGCACTGAATCAAGCGGCAGATCTTCGAGCTGCCCTCAAATACCAACCCACTGATCCGAGGCTGATCCACGATCTACTAGATGTCTATTATTACATTGCCCTTGCCTACAAAATGGTTGGCAAGGAGTATCAGTTTAATGCCAACCGGGCAGCTATGCGATTAGGACCCGATTTGAGTGAAGCCACGGACTTTCCTGCGTTTGCAATCAGCAAAGAAATCGAGTTCCTTGAACTTGCGGTGCGCTATTACGAGCGCGCGCCTAAAGAATATTTTGAACTGATGTTTGATCCCATGGGTGTTAATACGGGTGATGTGTTGGGAGAATCTGATGTCCCTTACGGTTATACCTTGTTGAGGGACTATGTACCAGAACGAGGTCTTTATTCACCAGTAGACTCGTTTGGCGCACTGGTTTCAGTGGTGAGCGCGCCGGCAGGTAACCTGCCAAACCTCGCGGGAAACGCCCCCCTGTTCGCGGGATACAAAGACCTCGTATTGTTACTTGAACTGGAAGAACGACTGACGTCGACAGCAGCAACCTTAGCGCGGCTTTACAAGTTAAGAAACAACCCCGAGAATCCTGGTCCTGCAAACCCTGAAGCAAGTGACGTAGAAAAGGCTAAGGTGTTAATCGACCGGGTACAGGCCAGATCATTAGAGCAATTGAGACTGCTCACCAGGCTCTTTCAAGAGTCTAGAATTAACACTTTTGCGCTCGAAAACCCGCTAACCGGGATGAACGAAGCCAGAATCGCAGTGAACCGCGGCCTCAGCAATCTTGGCAACGTTCGCTCATTTCTGGATGGTGATGCAAATATTTTTGGCTTTGACGAGACATTGTTGGTGTTAAAACGCGAAGAATTTGATGTCTCCGGGGTTAACCTACGGACCAGTTACGATGTCTACTTTGATGAGCTAACCGTTTCCCGAAGCCAGACGATACCGTCAAAACTGCAGCAGGCGGTCGATGCCTATGAGGTTGGGCAGAACGCCTACCAGAACTACTTGAGTACTGTCGATGGTGTTGAAGATCAGATCGAAGGACAGCGTAGCCAATTCTTCTCTCGCCTTGGACAAATTGTCGGTGCTGCACCACCGGCCAATCTTGTTGCAGAGTCTTCACACCCATACTTTAATCCTGAGCTGCAAAACGGTGAGATTCGAATTCAATTATTAAACATACAATCAGCGACGAATCAGATTGGTAAAAATGGCCAACAGATTGCCAACCTTGAAGAGCAGATTCTGATTGAGCAGCAGCGTAGAGCTGTTGAAGCTGGGGTTGCCCAGGCAATCGCCGATACTTATGTACGCTATGGCGAGAAACAAGCCAAGATCGCTGAGGAGATTGCTGAAATTAATGCAGTGCAGGCCGCAGCCAGTGCAGTAGCTTCGGCAGGTGGCCTAGGCAAGTTGTTTTCTGGGGAAAGCAACGCTCAACTTGCAAATGGGGTTATCCAGGTAGGAGGTGAGTTACTCAAAGGACGACTCAACGCTCAATCCCAGCGTTTGGCGGCACAGCAGTCGTCCGACATTTCTTTGCTGCAGGATGATCTTTCTGAAGCGAATAGCGATGCCAGAATCAAAGAGCTGTTACTGCAAATGAAAACACTGGCCTACGATTCGACAGAGGCGGTGATCGTGCTACAGCGAGAACAAGCCCGCCTCACGGGTCTGTACGATGAAAAAGAACGACTCGAAGCAGAATGGATTCGCGCTAACTCGTCACTTGCAAATCGCTACTATGCCGACCCGTCCCATCGTTACATCTTGTTACGCGATGTCATCACTGCGCAAGCGGTGTTCGAGCAAACAGCAGTAGACATTTACCTGATGGCGCGAGCAGCGGAGTATAAGTGGAACCAGAAGTTTGTGGGTGTCTTCGGTAACGAAAGCTACAGTATCGAGACATTGTCCAAAATTCGAAACGCCCAGGAGCTTAATAATTTTGTTATAGCACTTTCGAACTGGGATAATGGGCAGGATGCTAGCGGTAGCAGTGAGCGGGTAGTCTTATCCCTACGGGAAGATATTCTTGGTTATCGAGACACGGCGAACCTTCGTACCTTAATGTACCCTGATCCACTGGACTCCGATGGCCCGCTGGTAAACTCCCTCACAGCATTCAGAAATTACTTAACCCTTCTGAGCCAGGAACAACCTCTATCACCCCCTGATGATTTCATCGAGCTGTCGGATGACTTTGATGAAGTGTTGCCATTGTCCTTTTCTACAGCCAATCCGGACGCCAATGCTGACCTGTTCAGCCGCGGAGTTTGGAACGAGAAAATTGTTCAGCTTGCGCTCCGCGCCCGGGGCACGTTTGATGAGTCTGAATATGATATTGGTCTGCGAGCTGGCGGTACAGGTCTGTTACGCCGTGAAGTGCGTGGCTACGTGCCACCTGGTGCAGACGTTACCCGGTGTGTGGATGAACTTCGCTCTTTCCCACTCATTCAGCGCACCCGGTCAGACCGTGACGGTAACGCCGCAACCCCCGACACCTGGGGAGATTCTTTTTACCAACTTGCCATTAAAACGCCGACCATAAGCTCTTTACCTGAAACTTTTGTGAAAATCTTCAGTGAATTGCCGGTTGCGATATCGAATTGGAACATGTTCATCCCGCTAACAAATCGTGATGGCACGCCAGCGATAACCATCAATACGCTTCAGGATATTGAGATTCACATGGACGTATATGCCCTGCGACCAAGAACCTCGAGCACTGCTGGAAGTATTTGTATCTAGGTTAACGCCGAGGAGTCGCGTATTGTGGTGAAACTCGCCCTTGTTGTCTTATTTATCTGCTTTGTATTCAGTTATGCCGCATTGGGAGAAGACAAATCCGGCGTTTCTCCTAACACAATTTCCCTGCCATCAGGTCCTGGATCAATAGAGGGTCTAGGTGAGTCGTTTGAACCTCAATTAAACTCGGGCTCTGCCACCTATACCGTGCCCCTTCGTACGCTGCCGGGTAGAGCTGGTTTTGCGCCTACGCTGGGTTTGTCTTACAACAGTGGCAAAGGGAACGATGTGCTGGGCGTCGGCTGGTCCATGAATATGCCCTACCTGCAGCGCCAGACCGACAAGGGTTTGCCGGTATACAACCACCCAATTTTGGGTAATCAGCAAGATGATGACGCTGACGGTCTGGTAGACGAGGCGGATGAGCGCGATGTCATCATCTACAGTAATGGCGAAGAACTTGTACCTGTTGGCAGTAACTTGTTTCGTTTCGAAAATGAATCAGAATTCACCCGCTTTGAGTACCTGGAAGATGACAGCTGGCGTGCCACCCTGCGTGATGGCCAGGTGCTTATCTTTGGTGTCGCTGATAACAGTCGTGTGCAACATCCTGGCGGTGGAACTTTCAAGTGGCTGCTCACCAGCCGCCGCGATCTAAACGGCAATACCATTCAATATAGCTACCAGAAGCTCGATACCACGCGGCAGGTGTACTGTCATGAAATAACATACAACAAAGACATGACGGTGCGATTTGCTTTTGAAGCTCGGCCTGACATTCTGTCTGACTACCGACCAACCTTTGATCTCGTGACTGCATTTCGACTGTCGAATATTGCGATGCTGCAGGGTGACCGTCTGGTTCGACGCTATCAGTTGGCCTATTGGGTGCTCAATGAGAGCCGACGGTTATCGTTGTTACGCCGGGTAACCCAGGTGGGTTCCGATGACATATCGACGTTGCCGCCGGCTGAATTTACCTATGCGACGGTTGACCTGCACGCTGCCGAGGTCGTGACGATAGATAATGCACCTAGTATACCTCTGGATGATCCCGCAGTGGAAATGCTGGATGCGAATCACGATGGCTTTCCTGACGTAATTGATACGCGCGGGGGATTCCACACCGTGCACCTGAACCGGGGTCCACTTCAAGGCGGCCCACGATTTGATTTAGCTAATATTGATGCCGCCCAGACCGGCGGTGCGCAGATTAGCGAGGCCAATGTTCGGTTTGCCGATATGAATGGCGACGGCGAGAGTAATCTCATTCAGGTTTTTGGTGCTAACACTGATGTCTATTCAATAAATAACTTTGAAACCACAGGAGCTGCATGGCAGCTCAGCGACACAATCTCGACTACCGGCTTTTCGTTTACTGAACCAGACGTCACCACGGTTGACCTTAACAATGACAAAGCGATGGATGTTATACAGGTGAATAGTGGGGGTATCACCGCATTTCTAAAAACTAATGAGCGATGGAGTGTGCCACAGCTTTATGCCAATCCATCTGTTGATGTCACCGTGGGCACCGCGAGCACCAAACTCGCTGATATGAATGGTGATCGACTGGTTGACCTTGTATCGGTAAGTGATGGTGGCATTAGTTATCTACCAAGTGCTGGCTTTGGCCAATTTGGCGATGCTGTACGCTTTATCGATGCACCATCTGGCTTAGAGCCAGGCTCGGTGTTCCTCATAGACGTTAACAGCGATGGAATGGCAGACGTAGTGCAGGTAAGACCCTTTTTGGTTAACGTCTGGATCAATCACGGTCCGCTCGATGAGTCAGCGACCACTTATCAAGTAGGTCAAAGTGTAGCCATCCCAGTGCCTGGCGGGCTGCCAGCCACGTCGAATATGCGGGTAGTGGATATTAATGGTAACGGCTCTGCTGATTTATTCTGGGCATCTGCTACAAGCCCCATCCAGATGGCTTATCTCGATTTTTCACCGGTAGCGCCACCGCAGGTGCTGACCAGTGTAACCAACGGCATTGGCCGAACGACAACAATCTCATATTCTACCTCGGCGCTGGAATACGCGCGCGATGCAGATGCCGGGGTGCCCTGGCCACAGCCGGTACCTTTCCCCATCAACGTCATAAGCCAAGTGGTGGTCAACGATGGTCTACAGAACTACACCACTCAATTCAACTACCACGATGGTTATTACAACGGCGAAGATAAAGAGTTTCGTGGGTTTGCCCGCGCTGAAAAATTACAGCTTGGTGATGACAGCGCCCCAACCCTTGTCAATACCAACGATTTCTTCACAGGGGTAGAAATAGAAGCCAGGAAAGGTCGCATCAGACAGATGCGCGCATCCAATGTTGCGGGAGAAACATTTTTTACCGAAACCTACGATTGGCTGGTGCGGGACCTCTGCTCAGTGGTCGTTGATGCTGAGCCGCTACTCAGCTGCACAGATAACAAACGGGTTAGCTTCGTCTACCAGCAGCAACGAACTAAAACGATTGAAGAAAAAGGTAACGGTACGCCGGTCACGTTGCAGTCGAATTATGACTTTGATAACTACGGTAACCCGACATTGATCATGGAACATGGTCGCCTCGACGGCGAATGGGACGATGAGCGCAAAGTCGTCACCCGGTACAGTGCTGACTATGGCGAAGCTCGTGCCAGTTGGATCTTAAACCAACCTGTAAATATTCTAACAACCGATGAGAATGATACGCTGGTGGCAGAACAGCGCCTGTACTATGACGGTAATTTGGTACCTGGCGAGCTTAGCCGTGCGAATTTAACACGCCAGCAAGACTGGGTGAGTGGTACTCACTACATCAATACAGTTCGAAACCATTATGACGACTTCGGCAATATTGTCCGCATTGAAGATCCACTGTTCGGGACAGGCGCGGAAGGCCATTACCGGGAAATTGATTATGATGACGAATATCAGACCTTCCCCGTTAGAGAATCGATTGTTGTCAGCAATACGATGACACTGGTGGTAACGGCCACCTATGATGAAGGTTTCGGCGTTGTCACTTCATCAAGTGATTTTAATGACCATCAGACAACATACGGCTACGATACATTCGCGCGCAGCACATCTGTAACAAAACCACTTGATACGCTGCCAACTATCACCTATGACTACCAACTGGCACAACCATTAAGCGGTGGGGGCACCATCAACTGGGTTGAAACCAACCAACGAGAATCCCAAGGTGGTGGCACTGTTGATAGTCGGCAGTTTTTTGATGGTTTGAGCAGACAGGTGATGACGAGAGCGGAGGGCGAGTTTCCCGGCCAAATTGTCGTTTCTGACACCGTACAGTTCAATGCTCGCAAGACCGCAGCAAAAAACTATCTCCCGTATTTTGAAACGGGCTCTTTGGACTACAAAGCCCCTGGCTTTAACAACAACTTCACTACGCATAGCTATGACGCACTGGGTCGTGAAGTAAAAATGGTGCAGCCCGATGGGTCCTTTTCGCAGATATTATTTGAGCCGCTGACTAGGACCATCAGAGATGAAGAGCAAACGAAAGTAGGCTCCGCCCATGCTGGTGCTGCGATGAAGTATGAAGAAGATGGCCTGCTTAACAGAGACGGTCAAGGGCGTTTGCGCAGAGTCACCGAGGTAGTGCCTGAACTTTGGTTGACCGAGTATCGCTATGATCTGCTCGATAACTTAACGGGGTATACTGACTCTCAGAACAATCAAAAAATTATGCAGTACGATGGCCTAAGTCGTAAAACATTTATGAATGATCCAGATCGCGGTCATATGAGCTATGTCTATGATGCTGCGAGTAATTTGACCCGAACTATCGATGCAAAACAACAGACTATCGATTATCAGTACGATGGAAGTAACCGGCTATTAGCTGAATTCTATCAGGGTAGTACGACGCCCGCCGTGCAATACCATTATGATGTCAGTGCAGGGTCGGTTAGTCCAGGGGAGTGGTACGGTGCTAATACTCCCCAAGTATATATCGATAGTTTACTAGCCGGTGAAGACCCAGGTCAAAGTGGTGATGCGAATGGTGACGGAGTGTTTGATGTTGCCGACATCGTGATGCTGAGTAGAGCTGGGGTGCCGACCTTGACGGCCACTAACACCTTAGGTCAACTTGCCTGGGTAGAAGATGAAGCGGGAGAAGAGCATTATGATTATGATGCCCGGGCCAGAAAACGTTGGACGATTAGACAAATTGATGATGGTGATGCTCAAACTAACTATTATTCTGGTATGGATTATGACTCCATGGACAGAGTCTCACGATTAACCTACCCGGACCGAAGCTACGTTGACTATCAGTTTAACAGCCGTGGATTTCTGGAAAGTGTGGGCAATGTCATTCAAGGATATGATTATAACCCCGCGGGTCAGAATTTATTGTTGACCCTACACAATGGCATTACCACAAATTATACCTATGATATTCGTCTACGTTTATCAAGTTTGAAAACAGTGCGCGTCAGGGATGCTTTAACTTTCCAGGACCTGAGTTACAGTTATGACAACGTTTCAAACATTACTCAAATCGGTGATCGAAGAAATAGTGCCACACTTAATAGCATTGGCGTAGCGCTTGGGCTTAGTAGCGATGACGCGCAGCGGTACAACGCCCAACAAGACTTCACCTATGACAATCTATATCGACTTACCAGGGCCGCGAATGACAGTAGTTACGGCACAGTAGATTACGACTATGACCGCATCGGAAATATGATTCGCAAAGACGCATCTAGCCTTATCAATCCTGATGCCTTAATGGATTTAGGGGTGATGCGTTCTGGGGGTGCGGCAGGTGCCAGTGGTCGAGTGGGACGGGACGCCGGTGCAGCACCAGGGCCGCATGCGCTAACTAGTACAAGTAAAGGCCCCAACGGGGCACTTAACTTCGGTTACGATGACAATGGCAATATGACTGCCGACCGAGACTTGACCTATCAGTGGGATGAAAAAGATCGGCTGGTGGGTATGAGTCGAGCAGATACACATGGTAGTTATCGCTATGATTTCAATAACAGCCGAAAACTTAAACAGGTATATGATTCTCAAAACATATTACAAAACTCTGTGCAATATATTGATAAATACAGTGAAGTCCGTGATGGCAAGCTGATTAAGTATGTGTACGCAGGAGCGAGTAGAATAGCGAGAACCACGGCATTGACATCAGATAATCAAGCGCTCATGCCAGACACCTATTATCATCATGATCACCTTGGCAGCACTAATCTGGCTAGTGACGCAACAGGCAAAGTCACCGAGCACTTAGTAAACTATCCCTTTGGTCGAAGTCGACTAGCCGTAAATGTGAATAACATGAATAAGAGTGATTATCGGTTTACGGGAAAAGAGAGGGATGATGAGAGTGGGTTGCAGTATTTTGAGGCAAGATATTTGGGCGTTGCAGGTGGCTTTGTTAGTGTGGATCCGCATCTCTTTAAATCTCGTTCTCCAGGTTTAGTGAATGTGCAATTTCTTAATGGATATTCTTACTCGATAAACAATCCTTTGAACTACAAAGATGATGAAGGAGAATTTGCCGTGTTTGCTGCGGGAATCGTTGGCGGGGCACTAAATGTAGGTATATATGCATTGAATCAAAGAATAGAAAATAGGGAATTTAGTGGAAAAGCAGCGTTTCGCGAATTTGCAGTAGGTACAGTATCAGGAGCGTTAGGAGTCGGACTTTTTTCTAAAATTAACAAAATTGCGAAACTTTCAAAAACGGTACCAATTGCACTAAGGTTATACACGCAATCCCACGTTGTTGGGGTAACAGCGTTTTCATCAAAAGCAACTGAGGTTGCTGTTAGCGGTGTCGTTCAATCGATTACGGGGGAAAAGGGAAATGCAACAACCAACCTTGCAAAAGGTCTTGGGCCATCGAGTTTTTTCAAAGACGTGGTAATAGATAAATCTCTAGGAAAACTTTTTCTTGGTTCAGATTCAAGCGATCCAAAACTGATCGACCATATTCTAAATGGAATTCAAGAGTTTAATGCCAAAGTAAGCAAATTCGCCATTGATCTGATTTCACCGAAAGACAGCAATAAATAGTGTTGCGTACCGCACTCCAATTGTTGTGGAAAAGGGGACGGACTTATTTCTTGGTGCAATCAAGAGGGACCAAGAGAGCAGAGTAACTTGGTTGGGAGAATCAAAAAGAAACAATCAGCGACTGACAAAGATAGTGAAATATTTTGCAGTTACATGTTGAATTTGCCTCCCTTTATTATCTCTCTCATAACAATGGAGAATACGGATCTCTAGCCCGTCAAGTTTTATTGGAGGTGTACCAATTTAAGTATTCGATGCCATGAAAAAAATGAACGAATCAAGATCTCGAAGAAAAGCTAACAAAGAATTTAAATGAAAATAGTGTCGGAGAGTAAAATGAAGAGATTAATGAGATTGACAGCAGTGGTTATCTGCAGCCTTTGCGCATTACCCCTTTTTGCTGATGTACCACAATTAGTTAACTATCAAGGTAGGCTGACAGATGCACAAGGGGCGCCGAAGGTGGGTACTGTAAACCTTTCTTTTGAAATCTATGATGGTCTGACTTCAGACAATACTGCCAACAAAACATGGGGACCTCAGGTGTTCGCGAATGTGCCGTTGGTTAATGGCCACTTTAACGTGATTTGGGAACGACAGATCAAGCAGGCAATCCAATACAGGATGCTTTTGCAAGTGGCACAGCCTATCTTCAGATTATTGAAGATAGGCTGTGCTGCCGAGACAGCGGATAACTAGTGCACCTTATGCAATGAATGCAGAGTTAATACAAGGTAAGGATATCTTAGCGCTGGAGGTGTATCCAGAATCCAATATTTATAGTGCGGTTATTGATGCTCTGACAGACACACCGTCAGTTTGCTCCTCAGATTCACCAAACTGGATTCAAAGTGTTGTTAGGAACGCCACCGGTTCTATAACTATCACTTTTCCCTCCGGTTTCTTTTCTGAAGCACATGCGATTCAGGCGTCCTCGTACCAAGAAGCTCCTCAAGGATGGATCTACGTTCAGGATGCTTCGAAGGATGGGGTGATCATTGGATCTTCGTTTCACCGCCAAGGAGCAATTTATTATGTAATTAATGACCCTTTTTCGATTACAGCACACCGCCAAGGTTCTGATTATCGTCAAAAAATGACAGTCGGTGAAATTCTTAGTGTTCAATAGGCCAGAAAAATAACAATTGTAAGTGCCGAAGAATAATTTCTTGATCATGGCTGCCATTTTAAGCCTGAAGTCATCAAGCAATTGTGGAGAAGCTAATGAAAAAAATAAATTCTTCAACCTGAAGAAAAACAATGAAGAATAGCTTCCAACATCGTAAACGCCTAATTATCCGTACCTGTTAAGCCGGGGCCTTGTCTGCTAACGATTGTACAATCACATCAGGATCAACCCCATGGGAAAAGGGGACGGATTTATATGTTGGTGCAGTCAAGACGTAATAAATTGTCAGAGTAACTTGATTGGGAGATGTAGAAAGGAAAGATCAGTGATCTATAGAGGTTGTGAAATATTAGTTTCCGTAAGCCTGCGTTTCTTTTTGTCTGTATTCGGCGATCAACCCTCTTAGGTCTTTGAAGTGTGATAGTTGCTTGCATCTTCAGTGAAATCAATAGATCAACGATAGCCCCAGTGCTCTTCTGGGAGAGCACTGGGAGTGAGACAGTTCCCTTGCTCTCCACAGCGTAGCTGCCCAGAACGACGCGAAGGGAAAACCACGGGACAGGCAAACAACTAAAAACTATCAATAGCAGCATGATATCCAAATGAAGTTCATCTCGATGTGCGAAAAGTATCACTTGGTGACGGCTCCTGGCTTCACTGGGGCATCGCTAGAGTGTACTGCGTAATCAGACGCCTACGTGATAAAATCACAGTCGAGACAACCCCGTACTCATCACCAATATATGGAATAAATCTAGAACTCTTTCAGGATGACATGCGACGTCGCGCGTTCGAAATTGAACGCATTAGACTGGTTTGCGGTTCCGTTCAATGTGACAGTTCGTCCAGAACTTCCGGAATACATCTTGAGCCGGTACACAACCTCCGTATTCTCTTCGACTGTTAACTGATCAAGGTAAGTAATGGTCTGGTTCGTCATCGTGGAATTGAAATCAGCATCATAGTCAGCAGCGCTGATGCCCTTGTTCCTATTGCCTACATCAAGAGGCACACCAAGCTCTACCGTCTGCCCGTTGGCTGTTCTCTCCAGTATGAATACAAAGTCATCGTCGTTTGCCTCGTAAGACAGTTTTGCGATGTACAGGACCTTTGCATCACTCCCTACAGTCGTGATGCTAGTCGTCAGCTCATCAATCGTCACACTGTTGTTTCTACTCACACCCAGGGCTATTACGCTGGAGTTTACAATCTCATTGAATTTTATATTGCTGTTCTTATTTTCGAGGTTGACAATTCTTGCTTGCAAAGCTGGAGAGAGGCTCTCAAAACTGATTGCGCCCGGTGCCACCATTTGCGATGAGATCGCATAAGGTGCACTTAGTATCTGCTGCCTGGGTTTCAGCACGTTTCCTCCTTCCGCAATTTCCAGGTAGGCTTCACCATTAACGAATGCATTCTGAATATCAGGAGCCATTGAACCCAGAATCACATTGAATCGCCCGTTAACCAATGTTGCTGTACCGTGCGTTTCTGGCCCCCACATCAAGTTCCCTTCCAGCGCGGCATCGTAAACACTGAAGGTCAAGCTCACGCTCCCATTCTTATTCTGACCATTGACGTCTGTCAGTTGACCCTGGTAGTTGATTAGCTGGGGGACATCAGCCCAGGCAGTTCCAACCATCAACGAGAACAAAATTACTAATACTTTCAAGATTTACTCCTTAGCTATAAGCAGGATGGATTGGTAAACGAATGGGATCAGATTAGTGTCACAGCTGCTTGATACGTGCGGCGGGAATCAACTTCCGGACTACGAAAAATTGTTGGCGAAGACGCCTACAAAGGTGCTAGTCAATTGACGCACGGGACCTTTTTATGCGTCATTTTAGTTGTTTTGGATCGCCGTCGATTCCCTGTTGCCACTCATCATACCAAGCGTTACTGACTGATTTTTGATGTTTAGTAACGAATTGTCAAGTGTGTCAATTGGCATCCAAAATTGACCCACCCCTGGAGTCTATTTCTGTGTCTTTTCCTGGCTCTGTTTAAACCGATAAGAGTCGTTCTTAGTTTCAATGATTGAGAAATGATGCGTGATCCTATCAAGCAGCCCCGTCGTCATTTTTGCGTCCCCAAATACGCTCATCCATTCTCCAAAATCTAGATTGGTCGTAATGATCAAGCTTGTCTTCTCATACAACTTACTTATCAGGTGGAACAATAAAGCACCCCCTGATTTTGGAAACGGTGCATATTCCGGCGAACGTGAACACCTAATCCGGCCATCGTGAACACCTGGATCTACCCACGCATCACGAAGGTGGTTTTTAACTTACCTGTTCACGATGAGTCAAGTCCGATTGGAGCTTTCTCATCGACTCGCCTTTAAGTTCCAGGCGATGTGCATTGTGCATGAGACGATCCAGGATGGCGTCTGCGAAGGTATTGTCACCGATGCTGGCGTACCAGTCTGTGGTTGGCAACTGGCTGATGACCACCGTTGAGGTTGCAGCATGACGATCATCCATGATCTCCATCAGGTCGTGTCTGTGTGCTGCTTCCAGAGGCTCAAGACCCCAGTCGTCAATGATCAACATCTGCGTATTGGCGAGCTGCTTTAACAGTTTCTGGTAACTGCCGTCAGCCTTGGCTTGAGTCATTTCTAACAGTAATCGTGACAAACGATAGTAACGGGCGCTGTAACCATTTAAACAGGCGTTGTGGCCAATGGCGCAAGCAAGGTAAGTTTTGCCGCTACCACAGGGGCCTGTGATCAGCAGGTTTTGCGCTTTATCAAGCCAGCCTGTTTGTGCCAGTTGAGCAACCTGATTCTTCTTGAGGTTGCGCCGGTGTTTGTAGTCAATATCCTGGATATTCGCCGCCAGTTTGAAGCGTGCCATGCGGATTAATCTCATCTGTTTGTTCTGATCCCGGTTTAACATTTCGTGATCAACAAGCAAGCTAAGGCGCTCGGTAAAGGCAAGTTCTTCATAGGTGCCAACCTGCTCAAGCTGTAGCTGCAAGGCATCAGCCATTGCACCCAATCTGAGCTTTCGGAGTTGGTCAAACAAGTTCGTATCTATCATGGTATTTCCTTTTCTAGTGGAAGTGATTAGGACCACGGATGTTGCCGTGATCCTGAGGCAGTTCAACGGTCAGGTTGAGCTGTTCGGGTAGTTGATCCCTGTTGCTGCTGAGGATCGACTTAATTTGCTTTAAGCGCATCAGCGCGTTGTCGTTGGCAATACGACAAGCTGCATCCAGCCGTGCAGTGGGATATTTCTTTTCGAGATTGAGTAGCCCCAGACAAACGCGATAAGCTTGCTCCGGGTGGTCTCTGGTCTCCAATTGATGACTGACCCAGCGTTTTACCTCAGGTCCGGTTTTCTCCGCCCAACTGATTAACTGCTCAGGCGTCCAGGCATGATGCTTCTGGTGCCGTTTAGGCATGTGCGCTGCTATTGTCGTCATGCCGGCTGTAAACGCCCGTGGATGCTGCGCAATCTGCCGTCGCCTGAAGAACGCGGTGACCAGACGATCACTCACATGAAGCTCAATCCGCTCTCCAACAAACTCATGTGGCACCGAGTAAAAGTGATTGTCGTATTGCACGTGGTAGTCGATATGGACTTTGGCTGGCTTAATCTCAACATACTCGTATGGGTGGGTTGGCAGCGGCGACAGTTTTGGCTTGTCTATGTTTTCAAACGCCTCTCTGCGATTCCCAGGCAGCTGCTTGAACGGCTTTTCATTGAGCTCAACCAGCAGCGCTTTGATGCATTGGTTAGCTTCAGCCAACGAGAAGAAGGTGTGGTGCCTTAATCTCGCCATGATCCATCTTTCAACGATTTGTACCGCGACTTCCGCCTTGGATTTATCTTTTGGCTTATAGGGTCTGGCAGGTATCACGGCGATACCGTAGTGCTCGGCCAACTGCTGGTAGCTGGGGTTTAGGTCCGGATCGTAACGGCATGCTTTTGACACAGCACTGCGCAAGTTGTCAGGGATGACAACAGCAGGCGTACCACCAAAGAACGTAAACATCCGCCTGTGGCTTGCCAGCCAGTCGGGCAGTTTTTGCGTCAGCGTCGCCTCAGCGTAGGTGTAGTTGGAGGCACCCAGCACACCCACGAACACCTGACTGTCGCGGATCTCGCCTGTATGGGGGTTTACAATTGCCAGCGTCGGGCCACAGTAGTCGACAAAGCATTTCTCCCCCGCTTTATGAACTTGCCGCATGGATCGCTTTTGTTTTTTACGCCATTCCTGATAGATCGCACAGTAC
>Ga0206123_10001577_pt1 | contig 21356 bp, 20 predicted proteins | sample Helgoland_Spring_2_FD_160086 | JGI IMG/M metagenome (GOLD analysis project Ga0206123, IMG submission 160086) | Pelagic subsurface seawater microbial communities from Kabeltonne, Helgoland, North Sea - Helgoland_Spring_Bloom_20160316_1 | ecosystem: Environmental > Aquatic > Marine > Epipelagic ...
CAAATTGATTTTTGGCTATTTTCTTTTGTAGTTTTCTGGCCTCTACCTCATCAAATTGTTCCTGGGCTCTTTCCACAAGGGAAACAACATCTCCCATACCCAGTATCCTGTCTGCCATACGGTCTGGATAGAAAACATCTATAGCATCCATCTTCTCTCCAGTACCAATAAACTTGATTGGTTTATCAACAACACTTTTTATAGAAAGAGCAGCACCACCCCTTGTATCACCATCAAGTTTAGTTAGAATGACCCCGTCAAAATTAATTCTATCGTTAAATGTTTTGGCGGTGTTAACAGCATCCTGACCCGTCATGGCATCTACAACAAATAATGTTTCGCTTGGAACTATTGCTTTGTGTACATTTTCTATCTCTTGCATCATTGGCTCATCTACCGCTAAACGCCCAGCTGTATCTATAATAACAACATTATGACCCTTTGTCTTTGCATGGGCAATAGCTTTTGTTGCAATAGCTACAGGATCCATATTTTCTGGATCACTGTAAACCTCAACCCCTATTTGATCACCAACAACATGAAGTTGATTGATCGCTGCAGGACGATACACATCACAGGCAACAAGCAAAGGATTTTTGCTTTTTTTAGTCTTTAAATAATTGGCTAGTTTACCAGAGAAGGTTGTTTTACCACTACCCTGCAATCCAGACATCAATATGACACTTGGCGAGCCTTTTAAGTTAATCCCAGCTGCATCTCCACCCATAAGTGTTGTGAGCTCATCTTTTACAATTTTAACCATTAACTGGCTAGGTTGCAGAGAGGTTAATACGTTCTGACCCAGCGCTTTTTGTTTTACAGTTGTGGTAAAGTTTTTGGCTATTTTAAAATTAACATCGGCATCCAAAAGCGCACGACGCACCTCTTTTAGTGTTTCTGCAACGTTAACCTCTGTAATGCTTCCGTGCCCTTTAAGTACATGAAGGGCTTTATCTAACTTATCACTTAAATTATCAAACATAGACCATACTTTTTTTAAGAAAATCTTACCAAAAAATCTCAAAAGATTTAACCGCAAATATACGAATTGATTGGGGAGTTTCAAAGTAGCATGACTATTAAAAACAAGCTTTTTTTCTTGTAAAAATTTAAAAATCAAACGCTACATCAACAAGAATAAATAGTCTGCACACACCAAAAAAAAGAGTACATAATTGTATCTTGTTGTTAATTTATAAATTCTTTGTAAAAAACATAGGAGCATAAAACCTAATTTTTAGTTTTACGCCAACAAGCCATGGAAAAAAAACCCAACATTTGTCAAGAAGCGGTCTTTAATAAGATTTACAAACAGCAGGTACAATCATTGCGAAACTTTATGTTCTTTAAAACAAAAGATACAGCTGCCTCTTATGATTTGACACAAGAAGCCTTCTTGAAATTATGGCAAAATTGTGGGAAAGTTTCACCTAGTAAAGCCAAAAGTTATCTGTTTACAACAGCAAACAACCTTTTTTTAAATACAGTAGCACACAAAAAAGTACAATTTAAATTCAGACAAGGAGTAAAAAAATCACAAGACAACAACTCTCCTGAATTTCTGTTGGAAGAAAAAGAATTTGGTCAAAAATTACAAAAAGCACTAAATAGTCTTACCCAATTACAGCGAACTGCTTTTTTATTAAGCCGTGTAGAGGGAAAAAAATATAAAGAAATTGCCGCCATTTATAATATCACAGAAAAAGCTGCTGGTAAGCGAGTGTTAGATGCTTTAGAAAAATTAAGAGAGACCATAGAGAATTTATAAAACAAAAAAGTGGTAAAACTATAAGTAAACTGTTATAAGATAACAAGCAACCAAATGGAAGCAAAACAAGCATTAAAAAAATGGCTAGACAATCAAGCAACCCCTTCAGATATGGAGGTATTAGAGCTATGGCCAGATTTTGATATCTATAAAAAAATAGATGCCCATACCAAAGAAATACTATTGCCTGAACACGATATAACCTCAGGAATAAAAGCCTTGAATGAGAATCCTTTATTCAACAAGCCACGACAAATAACACCTGCAGTAATTACAATGTCAAGGCTGTTAAAAATAGCTGCAGTATTTGTACTTCTGGCAATATCTGGCGTGTATCTAACAACACTACCCACAAACATACAGGCTCCAATTACTAGCATACAAACCATTGAACTACCAGATAGCTCAAAAATAACACTTAATGAAAACAGCCGAGTAACGTACAAAAAATATGGCTGGCCCTTTAAAAGAGAAGTTACCCTTGATGGAGAGGCCTATTTTGAAGTAGCAAAAGGCAAAACATTTACAGTACTTACCCCAAAGGGAACAATAAGTGTACTTGGGACTTCTTTTAATGTGAAAATTGAAAATGATATTTTAATAGTTTCTTGTTTTGAAGGCCTTGTCAGTGTTAAGGCCAATGGCATTGATACCTTGGTATCGGCTGGTGACTCTTTTAGCTTTTCTCCTTCGCTAGAAAACCAAAAATTATATACCTCTAAACCAACATGGATTTTCAATGAAAGTAGTTTTGTTGACCTTCCATTAGAAGTCGTTTTATTGGAAATCGAAAAACATTACAAAGTTACCGTAACAACTAAAAATATTGATGTAACTTTACGTTATACTGGTAGCTTCACTCACACAAACCTGGAGCAAGCCCTAGAAACAGTAACCTTACCACTAAACCTTTATTTTAGTAAAGTTTCAGAAAATGAAGTACAAATCTATAACCCTAAAAAACAATAAGTATCCTTTTCTATACTTTTGTTTTTTATTGTTTTTTTGGACTCATTGCTCTTTTGCCCAAAACACTAATCATACCATACCCTTTGAAGATGCAATAGCTGAAATTGAAATTGCATTTGATGTCAAATTCTCTTACAACAGTGACACAGCTAAGAGGTTTAAAGTCTCAAAGCCCAACACCAACCAAACACTTTCCCAGATATTACAGATGTTGTCTGACAAAGATAACATGAACTTCAAGCGTATTGGATCTCGTTACATCACAGTCACCTTTGCTGAAAAAATGGTGGCTTTTTGCGCCACGTTTATTGACATTAAAACGGCAAAACCAATAGCTATTACAGCTATTTCTAAGAACAAAACCTATACAGCAAATAGTGGAGGTATTTTAAAAATAAATCGCATTTCAGATACTCAAATTTTAGAACTCTTCTATGAGGGACAATTTGTAAAACAACTCATTATTTATAAAGCCATGGCAAACTCAAAAAGCAATTGCCCCCTGATATTTATAGACACAGGATATATCAATACCTTACCCACCGTCACACTCTCTGGCTACCTTGCAAAAGGAATTGAAAAAACTAAAAAAGGAGCCCTTAGAATTAAAAACGATGACTTTGAAATTCTACCCTCGCTCACAGAGCCAGATGTTTTGCAAATTGCTCAAGTACTACCTGGGGTTCAGAGCTATGATGAAACTGCCTCCAATATAAACATAAGGGCTGGTGGTAGTGACGAGGCTACTATTTTGTGGAACGACATTAGAATGTACCAGACAGGCCATTTTTTTGGGCTTATATCTGCGCTAAATCCAAATCTTATAGACAATGTGGTTATCTATAAAAACGGAACGCATCCTCGATACAGCGAAGGGATATCTGGGGTAATACACATCTATCCAACACACACCATTGAACCGCAGATAGAAGGAGGCGTAGGAATTAATTTAGCAAGTACCAACGCATTTGTAAAAATACCCCTAACAAATTCTTTTGCAATTTTTGGATCGGCAAGAACCTCAATTAATAACGGATTGGGCAATCCTATCTACAAATCATTTTTTAAAAGAACCTTTCAAAATACAGCGATAACAAACCTCAACAATACCCAAACTCAAACGCTAAGAACAACAGATGAAGATTTCAATTTCTTTGACATCAGTCTCTCTGGAATATGGGACATCTCACCAAAAGATAAATTAAGCTTCCACTTTATGACTATTAATAATGGTCTAGAATTTAATGAGCGTTTGTTTACCCAGGGTATATCAACAGCAAACTTTAATGAACTGCAACAACAAACACTAGTAAGTGGTGTTAACTACCAAAGAAACTGGAATCAAAAACTCACCACAGAGATTCATTACGGCAATAGCACCTACAAAGCCAACTCGCAAACCACTGAGGTAGAGCAAGCAAATCAAACTGTACGGAAAAATCAAGTAGAAGAACAGAGCCTGAAATTTGACACTAGTTATGAAATAACAGATCAGGTATGCCTTGAGGCTGGCTTTCAATATACATCTACCATGATAGATAACACAGATACACTATATAACTCAACAACGATTCCAAGGAGTTCAAAAACAGGTATAACCAACGGGTTTTACCTGCAAACTACGGCCCAACTATTTGATAATAAAACAGTGGTAAGTGTAGGGGCAAGAGCAACAAATCTATCTAATTTTGATGCACAGATAGAGCCAAGAATAACGATTTCACAGCGCTTAAAAAAACACTGGAATGTGTTTCTCTCTAGCGAAAAAAAACATCAAAATGTATTACAATTTACTGCCAATGAAAATCAATTTTTAGGCATACAAAATAAGCAATGGATTTTAGCAGATGGGGTTCAAAACCCCTTGTTAAAAAGTAATCAGGTATCATTTGGATCTGAGTATAGCCTAAAAAATTGGACTATTAACACCGAGTTATTTTATAAAAAAGTTAGGGGCATAAACACCCGCAATCTAGGTTTTAGAAACCAACTTCAAAACACTCAGGCAATAGGAGGGTATACAAGCCAAGGTCTTGAGCTAGCCGTTGGTAAAAAATACAAAAACTTCACTAGCTGGTTAAGCTACACCTATATTGATAGTAGTTATGACTTTAAAACCCTCTCCCCAGAAAGCTTTCCAACTAATTTTAATGTCACCCACTGTGTCAATGCCATAGCTACTTACACCCTCAAAGATCTTACAATTTCTGCTGGAGCTAATTTCCATTCTGGACTACCCTTTACAAGCCCTATTGGCCAAAATGCTATTGTAGAAACAACCAATGGCCCACAGATACTATACAACAATCCAAACAAGGAAACATTAAAACATTATTTTAGGACAAATATTTCTGCAGTATACAGGAGATCTTTGGATGATACATTTGATGGGGTTATAAATCTGTCACTGCTAAATTTATTTGATACCAAAAATGAGTTAGAAAGGTACTATCAAATACAAACAAATCCCCAAGGAGAAAACTACATTAATAAAGTTACACAGTACTCTTTGGGCTTTACTCCAAACATATCCTTGCAACTACTATTTTAGAAACTACATCCTGTTTGGAACTTGTATACCCAATAATGAAAATGCTGTTTTTATTACTGCTCCAACCGCGCCGCAAAGTGCAACTCTGAATTCTTTTTCTTGGGTATTTTGGGCAGCAAAAATAGGTACATTTTGGTAAAAAGAATTAAATTCCTTAACCAAGTCATAGGTGTAATTTGCTATGAGCGCCGGGCTGTATTGGAAGGCTGCCAATTGAATTGTCTCAGGAAATAACTGAAGTGTTTTAAGTACTTGTTTTTCCTTGGGATTAAGGGAAACAATATCTGTTGTAGATCGAAGTTTAGCATGTGAGGCCTTTCTTAATATGGACTCAATACGCGCATAAGTATATTGGATAAAGGGTCCTGTATTTCCCTGAAAATCAACACTTTCCTCTGGATTAAATAAAATACGTTTTTTAGGATCTACCTTTAAAATGTAATATTTTAAAGCCCCGAGACCTATGGTAGTATACAGCTTTTGCTTTTCTTGAATGGTAAAATCATCAATCTTTCCAAGTGATTCAGAAATACTGCAAGCTGTGGCCGTCATGTCTTTTATTAAATCATCTGCATCTACAACAGTGCCCTCTCTTGATTTCATTTTACCACTTGGCAAATCAACCATTCCATAACTTAGATGGAATAAATTTTTTGCCCAGCCAAATCCTAGTTTCTGTAGTATCAGAAATAATACCTTGAAATGATAATCCTGTTCATTTCCAACAGTGTAAATCATTCCGTTTATATCTGGGTAATCTTTAACACGCTGTATGGCAGTTCCTATATCTTGAGTCATGTAAACAGCCGTCCCGTCTGCGCGTAAAACAATTTTTCTGTCTAGACCCTTATCGGTAAGATCACACCAAACAGAACCGTCAGGGTCTTTGGTAAATACTCCGCTAGAGAGCCCCTCTTGTATAAATTCTTTACCAAGTAAATAGGTGTTACTCTCATAGTAATTTGTATCAAAATCTACCCCAATATCTGCGTAGGTTTGATCAAAGCCGTCATACACCCAACCGTTCATGGTTTGCCAAAGTGAAACTACCTCAGGATCTCCAGCCTCCCACTGCAAAAGCATTTGCTGAGCCTGTTGGATGATAGGAGCTTGCTTTTTTGCATCTTCCTCTGAAATTCCCTGGGCTATTAAATCAGCAATTTCTTTTTTGTACTCCTTATCAAAACGTACGTAGTAGTCTCCCACTAATTTATCACCCTTTTTCCCTGATGATTCAGGCGTTTCTCCTTTCCCATATCGTTGCCAAGCTAACATGCTTTTACAGATATGAATACCACGATCATTTATAATTTGGGTTTTGTATACTTTTTTACCACTAGCCTCCACAATTTGAGCCACACTATATCCTAGCAAGACGTTCCGAACATGACCCAGATGTAGTGGCTTATTTGTATTGGGTGAGGCAAACTCTACCATAATAGCATCGTTACCAGGAGCTACTCTACCAAAAGTATCCCAAGTGAGTGTGTTTTTAAAAAAATCTATATAATACCCATCACTAATAACAATGTTTAAAAAGCCCTTCACCACATTAAAACCAGTAACATGAGCAACATGCTCCTGCAAATAAGCGCCAATGGCCTGGCCAATGGCCACAGGATTTCCCTTAACAACACGCAGCATAGGAAACACCACAATGGTTATATCTCCCTCAAACTCTTTACGAGTGGCTTGAAACTCTACGGTTTCAAGACGGGTATCGTAAAGGCTTTTGATAGCATCTTTAACTTTTTGGCTAAGGATATCCTGTAGGGTCATGAATTCATTTTTAAGGTGTAAAGATAGTTTTTTTAAGGCTTTTTTGGTACTGTTATTTGTTTCTTTACCAAGTAAGAAGTCATGCCTCAAAAAAATCAAAAAAAGAGATTTTTAACCTTGTAAATGGCATGAGACAAATAAGAGATTCTTAAAGTCTTTTTTTAGGGTATTAGGTTTGTTATTTTTGAAGCGCTTAAAAAGTATCAGGCAAATAGCTAGAATATAAATTACGGTAGGATTAAAAATATGCTAGTAAACGTATCATACAACAACAAACAAACAGACCATAAAATTGCCCAACAAGTGGGAGCACCTTATTCCCTAGCAGAGCGTTTCAAGCTAAAAGGTATTGGTTCTCCAAAGCTTATCATTACCCAAACAAGCATACAAATTCATAACCTTCTTATTCTAGACAACAACAGAAATCAATGCAATATAGAAATGCGCCCTCAAGGAATCATAGTTGGTTTTAGATCACTGCTAGAAAGCTATGCACTTATCATTCCTTATTATAAATTGGTTCTGTATAAAGGCAAAGCAGAAGAGTACTCTATCTACAAAGACAATTATTTTATTAAAATACAAGCGCGCACTAAAGACAAAGAAATTCATCGCTTTGTTAAAAAAGTACTCAAAGCCAAGGCACTGAGCAGCTCTCAAAGAATAGATGAGCTGTGATAGAGCGTAACAAACCCTAAAATCAAGTTAATACCTCAACAAGTCTTTAACTTTAGGTAAGTCCTGTGTATATTTATACAAACAACAAATTTTGAAAATACTACTAACAGGAGCTAATGGGTATATAGGGATGCGCTTGCTTCCCCTTTTGTTAAACCAAGGACATCAAGTGGTATGCTCTGTTAGAGACGCCAACAGGCTATCTATCTCAGAAGATTTAAGAAAACAAATTGAAATAGTAATTATAGATTTTCTGGATCCAGTGACACCAAATGCACTACCAGAAGATATAGAGGCAGCCTATTATTTAATCCACTCAATGAGCTCCTCTACCATTGATTTTGACGAAAAAGAAGAACGTGCAGTAAAAAACTTTAACACCTACCTAGAACCAACAAATTGCAAACAAGTCATTTATGTTGGAGGTATTGCCAACCAGAAAAGTCTTTCCAAACATCTTTGGTCTCGTAAAAATGTTGAAAATATTTTATACCAAGGCACTGCTGCAGTAACGGTTTTAAGAGCTGCAATTATTGTGGGCAGTGGTAGCGCCTCTTTTGAAATTATTAGAGATTTGTGCGAAAAACTTCCGATAATGGTGACCCCAAGGTGGGTTAAAACAAAATGTCAGCCCATAGCCATAAGAGATGTTCTTAATTATCTTACAGGAGTTCTTGGCAACAAAGAATGTTACAATGAGAGTTTTGATATTGGGGGTCCTGATATTTTAAGTTATAGAGAGATGATGGAGGGTTATGCCCGCTTTAGAAAGTTAAACTTATCCATCGTTACCCTGCCCTTTTTGTCTCCTAAGCTATCAAGCTATTGGCTTTATTTTGTGACATCAACCTCTTACAAATTAGCTCTAAACCTTGTAGATAGCATGTGCATTGAGGTAATAACAAGTGACACAAGACTTAAAGATATTTTAAAAATTGAATCCATATCTTACATCAAGGCCATAGAGTTGGCTTTTAAAAAAATAAAGCAAAATCAAGTGGTTTCCAGCTGGAAAGACTCAATGATTAGTGGGCGTTTTAGAAGCGATCTTAAAAAATATGTAGAGGTACCTGTAAATGGTTGCGTGAAAGATAAACAAACCATATTACTTCAAAATCCAGATAAAGCCTTAGACAATATTTGGTCCATAGGCGGCCAAAGGGGTTGGTACTATGCCAACTGGCTGTGGCGCGTTAGAGGTGGTTTAGACAAACTATTTGGGGGTGTTGGACTGCGAAGGGGACGCACCAATCCTAACACCATCAATGAAGGAGATTCCTTAGATTTTTGGCGGGTAATCTTGGCAGATAAAAATCAAAAAAGATTGTTACTTTTTGCTGAGATGAGAGTACCGGGAGAGGCCTGGCTTGAATTTAAAATAGATAAAGACAATGTGTTACATCAAACAGCAACTTTTAGGCCAAAGGGCTTATCGGGCAGAGCGTATTGGTATATCATGCTGCCATTTCATTATTTCATTTTTGATGGTATGATCAAACGCATAGCACAACAATAATTACTTTATATACTTGTCAAAGCTTTCGGTAAAAACACCTCTGCCATCATACATCTGGCACTTCCACCACCACAGGTTTCAATGGTTGTTAAATCGCTGCTTAAAATCTTACAGTATTTTTGAATTGCTTTCACTTGATCACTGCTCAAGCAAGAACGAGCTGCCTCACTCATTACCATATATTTTTGATTGTTTGCCCCCAACACCTGGAGCATATTTCCTGCAAATTGATGCATTTGAGCCTCTGTAATTGCAATTACCTCTTTTTTAGTTTCTTTTAGATGTTTGAGTACTTGTTTTTTTTCATGCTTGTCATCAATAGTATCAAGACAAATAACCACAAAATTCTCAGCCAAGGCCATCATCACGTTGGTGTGGTAAATTGCCTTGCGCTGATCATAAACGGTTTGATTGGCCGTGAAAATAACAGGGTCCATCTCAAAATCTTCACAAAACTCAACAATAAGCTCTTCATGAGCTCTTTGAGAAATGGCACAATACGCCTTCCCATTTTCACGATCCAGCACTAAACTACCAGTGCCCTCCAAGAAATACTCCTGTTCCTCTGCCTGGGTATAATCCATAAAGCCATCTACAACAAATCCCTCCTTTTCTAATCTTTCAATAATTTCTTCACGTCTTTCTCTACGTCTGTTTTTAGCAAACATTGGATACAGTGCAACAATTCCGTTTTGATGGAAACTAACCCAGTTGTTAGGGAAAATAGAATCTGGGGTGTCTAGAGAGAGGACATCCTGCTCAACAATAACATTAACACCTACGCCGCGAAGTTTTTTGACAAATGTGTCAAACTCCTGCTGGGCCTTAGCATTAATTTGAGAATTTTTTAAATCAAGACCTTCTTGAAAATAATTATTCACCTTGGTTTGCTCATTCATCCTAAATGCAACAGGGCGAATCATTAATATAGTATCAGAAATTTGCTTCATGTGTATACATAAATTTAAAATATTAAATACAAAGGTACTCTTTTAGTTAAATCAAAAAGGAAAAAAAGGATCGTAGCAAGAAAATAATAAAGTAGCATTTGACCAAATAACCAGACCCCTTAGTCTCGATATAATGGCATGGTAGAGCATCGGAGCAAGCCCTCTTGTTTTGCAATTTCTGCGTACTCAACTTCCTCTACCGTATAACCTTTCTCTAAAAGCCAGGAGTTAAGTCTGGTAAAGTTTTTTTCTGTAATAATTACATCTTCACTAATACTAAAGATGTTACTATTCATGTTATACATCTCATCTTTATCAATATTGAAGCAGTTGTCTGGGCCAAAAAAATCCACTAACCACTGATACTCTTCCTGGATTAAAAACCCATCTTTATGAATAATGCATCTGCCATGGCCTATGGGTTGAAAACAACAATCTAAGTGCAGGGCATTATCGTGAGCTTCTGTATTTGACTTTTTTAAATTAAAGGGTTTTACTATTTTTTCTGGAAACAGTTCCTGAAGTGCAGTAACAGCTGCCAAGTTTGTACGGGCAGTAATATAACTTGAGTAATCATCTCCATAATAGGTGCCAACAAATATGTAATCTCCATGGGGCATCACATCACCCCCTTCTATATGGACCTCTTGAGGAAAGGTAATTACCTTTTGTGGATGTATTTGATCTATCACATATTGCAAGGCTTGTATTTCGCGAGCTCTATTTGATAATATGTTAGCATTAATAAACAGGTTTTCTACTACAAATCCAATGTCTCTCGAGAATATCTGATTGTAGTTTTCAATCTGGGTTGGACGATACACTTTTACTTGGTACTTCTCAAACACCTTAGCAAGACCCTCCATTTCCAAAATCATATCCTCATTTGTAGGATAGGTTCCTGCTTGTATATGCTCCGCAGATTTTGGATCATAAGATTGCTCTATGGTGGGGGTTGGTCCATTACTTTGAGCAGTGCCTAAAACAACAGCTCGAAGCCTTGAAAATTCATTAGTTATATTTAATTGTAACATAAAAACAAATATAATTTTAATTATCAATGTTAGAATACAAAGAGATATTTTAAAACAAAAAAGCTCAAAACACTACATCGGTTTTGAGCTTTTAGATATTTATTTTGAAATTTAACGCTTCAAAATCTTTTTAAATTCTCTTTGATTTTCTCCTATGTATACTTGTCTTGGACGCCCAATTGGTTCTTTACGTTGTCGCATTTCTTTCCATTGTGCAATCCAACCCGGAAGTCTCCCGAGGGCAAACATTACTGTAAACATGTCAACAGGGATACCCATTGCTCTGTAAATAATACCAGAATAAAAATCTACATTAGGATATAATTTTCTATCTATAAAATAGGGATCACTTAAGGCCTCGGCAGATAAGCCTTTGGCAATGTCTAAAACAGGATCTTCTACTCCTAAGTCAGCTAAAACCTCGTCTGCAGCCACTTTGATAATTTTTGCACGAGGATCAAAGTTTCTATACACACGGTGTCCAAAGCCCATTAGCCTGAAGTTATCTGACTTATCTTTTGCTTTTGCCATGTATTTTGCAGTATCACCACCATCAGCTTTAATATCTTCTAGCATTTCTAATACTGCTTGGTTGGCACCTCCATGGAGTGGCCCCCAGAGTGCTGAAATTCCTGCAGATAACGATGCGTACAAGCCTGCGTGAGAAGATCCAACCATTCGCACTGTAGAGGTGGAACAATTTTGCTCATGGTCTGCATGTAATATCAGTAGCTTATCTAAAGCATTTAACAGTATATTATTTTGAGTGTATTCTTCATTTGGTTTTTCATACATCATTTTCATGATGTTTTCAACATATCCCAAGCTTGTATCCCCATAGTTTAATGGCAATCCCTTTTTCTTACGCATGGTCCAGGCCACAAGTACAGGAAATTTTCCCATTATCTTTACTGTGGCATTATACATTTCTTCTTCACTCTCAACATTTACAGTTGACGGATTAAAGGCAGTTAAAGCACTAGTTAAACAAGATAATACACCCATAGGATGGGCAGACTTTGGGAAGGAATCTAATATTTTTTTAACATCGTCATCAACAAAACTTTGTTCTTTGATATCTGCATGGAATTTCTCTAATTGCTCACTTGTTGGTAATTCTCCAAAAATTAATAGGTAAGCAACCTCCAAGAAATTTGCTTTCTCGGCCAAATCTTCAATATCATACCCCCGATATCTTAAGGTACCCTTTTCTCCATCTAAAAATGTAATAGCACTTTGGCAAGAGCCTGTATTTTTAAACCCAGGATCAATAGTGGTTACACCACCAGTGGCAGTTCTTAATGTTTTAAAGTCTATGGCAACTTCATTCTCTGTACCGGTAATTAAAGGAAATTCATAGGTTTTTCCATTAATTTCTAGTGTAGCATTATCTGACATATATTGAAAAATTTTATTGTTATTCTTTTAAAAGGGATTGCAAAAATACAAAATTTTGAGGAGTTTTTTTTATCATTTTCTAACACTCTTTTGCTAAAAAAAGCCACTAAATCAGATGATTTATTGGCTTTGTAGAAGCTTTATGTAATTAGAGCTATACTTTAAAAGCCTTTTTGCCTGGAAAATAAGCAACCGAACCTAATTGTTCTTCTATTCGTAATAATTGATTGTATTTTGACATTCGATCACTGCGAGAGGCAGAACCTGTTTTGATTTGACCACAGTTTAAAGCCACTGCAAGATCTGCAATAGTATGGTCTTCTGTCTCACCACTTCGGTGTGACATCACAGAGGTGTACCCTGCATTATGTGCCATAGTAACCGCTGCGATAGTTTCTGTGAGGGTTCCTATTTGGTTTACTTTAATTAGAATTGAGTTGGCGGTATCTTGCTCAATACCACGAGAGAGTCTCTCTACATTAGTTACAAATAAATCATCACCAACAAGCTGTACTTTATCTCCTATTTTTTGTGTAAGATACTTCCAACCCTCCCAATCATTCTCATCCATACCATCTTCAATAGAGATTATAGGATAATTATCAGCAAGATGGGCAAGGTAATCTGCTTGCTGTTTGCTGGTACGAATTTCTCCCGAATCACCTTCAAATTTTTTGTAATCATACTTCCCGTCCACATAAAACTCTGCAGCAGCGCAATCCAAAGCTACCATAATTTGGTCTCCAAAGCTGTAACCAGCATTTTCGACCGCTTTTTTAATGGTATCAAGCGCGTCTTCAGTACCATCAAGAGAAGGTGCAAAACCACCTTCGTCTCCAACGGCTGTGCTTAGACCTCTATCGTGGAGTACCTTTTTTAAGTTATGGAAAATTTCAGAACCCATACGCATTGCCTGAGAGAAAGAAGTTGCCTTTACTGGCATGACCATAAATTCTTGAAAAGCAATAGGAGCATCACTGTGTGAGCCTCCATTTATAATATTCATCATAGGTACCGGTAGGGTGTTGGCACTAACTCCACCTATGTAGCGATACAGTGGCAATCCTAATTCATTGGCAGCAGCCTTTGCAGCTGCTAGTGAAACGCCTAAAATAGCATTTGCGCCAAGCTTAGATTTGTTTGGAGTTCCATCTAGATCAATCATCATTTGATCAATTTGAGTTTGCTCAAAAACAGATACTCCTAAAAGAGATTGTGAAATAACATCATTTACATTTGCAATGGCCTTTGAAACTCCTTTACCCATATAAGCATCTTCTGCATCACGAAGCTCTACTGCTTCATGTTCTCCGGTAGATGCTCCAGAGGGAACTGCTGCGCGACCTACATATCCATTCTCTGTAACCACATCAACTTCTACAGTTGGGTTTCCTCTAGAATCAAAAATTTGTCTTGCGTGAATGTCAATGATACTACTCATAATTTATTTTTTTTAATGTTTCAACAATGCAATTTAAACATTGGCTATTGATTTTTTATGTTTTCTATAAACTGATCAAACAAGTAACTCGCATCATGAGGTCCAGGGCTGGCCTCTGGATGATACTGAACAGAAAAAACTGGCTTGTTTTTAATTCTAATACCAGCTACAGTGTTATCATTGAGATGTACATGGGTGATTTCTACATCAGGATGTTGTTGAGTGTCTTCTCTGTCTATTGCAAAACCATGGTTTTGAGAAGTTATTTCTCCCTTCCCAGTTAACAGGTTTTTTATGGGGTGGTTGATCCCCCTATGCCCATTATACATTTTAAAAGTAGATATCCCATTTGCAAGAGCCAGCACTTGGTGACCCAAACAAATACCAAATAATGGCTTATTTGAGGCTAGTATATCTTTTGCTGTTGCAATAGCCTGGTGAAGGGGCTCAGGATCTCCTGGACCATTACTTAAAAAATATCCATCTGGATTGAAGGAAGATAATTCAGAAAAAGAAGAATTGTAAGGAAAAACCTTGATGTAACAATCTCTTTTGGATAAATTTCTGAGTATGTTCTTCTTAATACCAATATCTAAGGCAGAGATTTTATACCTAGCATTTTCATCGCCAAAAAAATAAGGTTCTTTGGTAGAGACCTTACTGGCAAGCTCTAAACCTTTCATTTGAGGAACCTCAGCCAATTGTTTTTTAAGTAACTCAATATTTTCAACATCTGTAGAAATTACTGCGTTTTGAGCTCCGTTATCACGAATATATCCAACCAAAGCGCGGGTATCCACGTCACTTATAGCTAGTAAATTGTTTTGATTTAAAAAATTCTCTAAAGAATCATCTGCTAAGTCTCTTGAATAATTGTAACTAAAATTTCTACAAATTAAACCCGCTATTTTTATACCCTCAGATTCAGCCTCTTGATTATTGACCCCATAATTACCAATGTGGGCATTGGTGGTTACCATAAGTTGACCAAAATAGGAGGGATCTGTAAATATTTCTTGATATCCTGTCATTCCGGTATTAAAACATACTTCGCCAAAAGCAGTACCTTGTTTACCACCAACTGCCTTTCCATGGAATATGGTCCCATCGGCAAGGAGTATCAGCGCTTTTTTTCTTGTTTGGTATTTCATGATAGTAATAAATTGTTACACAAAAATACAATTCTAGTTGTTGTTTTTGGTTATTGATTTATCATAATTTTTTAACATTGTTTTAAATAAAAAGGGATAAACATTTGAATGTTTATCCCTTTTTATTTGTGGAGAAAATCATTTATTCTTCCTCTTTTGATTGTGTTGCTTCTACAACTGGAGCAGCTGCTGGTTTACTACCTCCACCACTACGACGGCTACGACGTGTAGATTTAGACTTCTTAGCCTTACCTGGGTTGTATACCTGATTGTAATCAACTAGTTCTATCATTGCCATATCTGCATTATCTCCAAGACGGTTACCCAACTTGATGATACGGGTATAACCACCTGGACGGTCACCAATTTTTACAGCTACATCTCTAAATAATTGCGTGACTACATCTTTTTGGCGTAATCTAGCCATTACAATTCTACGATTGTGCGTAGTGTCTTCTTTAGATTTAGTGATTATTGGCTCCACAAAAGTTTTTAAGGCTTTTGCTTTAGCAACGGTAGTATTGATTCTTTTATGCTCAATTAGGGAACACGCCATATTGGCTAACATAGATTTTCTATGCGCAGTTTTTCTTCCTAAGTGATTTACTTTTTTTCCGTGTCTCATGACATTTTGTTTAAACAATCATCTTGCTTCAACTCTTCTTGAGGAGCAAATTATGATTGCATTTATAATTAATCTCTATCTAGTTTGTATTTTGAAAGATCCATTCCAAAGTTGAGGCTCTTGATATTTACAAGCTCTTCCAATTCTGTCAAGGATTTTTTACCAAAGTTTCTGAACTTCATTAGGTCATTTTTGTTAAATGACACTAAATCACCCAGCGTGTCTACTTCTGCAGCTTTCAAACAATTAAGAGCACGAACACTTAGGTCCATATCCACAAGTTTTGTTTTTAAGAGCTGGCGCATGTGAAGCGACTCTTCATCATATGTTTCAGTTTGCGCAATCTCATCGGCCTCAAGGGTGATGCGCTCATCACTGAATAACATAAAGTGGTGAATCAATGTTTTGGCTGCCTCTGTTAAAGCATCTTTTGGATGAATAGAACCATCAGTTTGGATTTCGAAAACTAATTTTTCGTAATCTGTTTTTTGTTCTACACGAAAGTTTTCAATGCTATACTTTACGTTTTTTATAGGCGTGTAGATAGAATCTGTGAAAATAGTTCCCAATGGTGCATTGGGTTTTTTGTTCTCTTCAGCAGGAACATATCCTCTACCCTTTTCAATAGTGAGCTCAAAATTAAGTTTCACTTTTACATCCATATTACAAATAACCAAATCTGGGTTTAATACTTGAAAACCAGAAATATGCTTTTGTAAATCTCCTGCGGTTAATTGCTCTGCACTGTTTACAGATATAGTAACAGTTTCATTGTCAACCTCGTCAATTTGTCTTTTGAAGCGTACTTGCTTCAAATTTAAGATGATTTCGGTTACATCTTCTACAACACCAGAGATGGTTGAAAATTCGTGGTCAACTCCTTCAATACGTAATGAAGTTATTGCAAAACCTTCTAATGAAGAAAGTAATACTCGTCTTAGTGCGTTACCGATGGTTAAACCATATCCAGGCTCTAAAGGACGAAATTCAAATTTCCCTTCAAAATCTGTGGAATTGATCATGATAACTTTATCCGGCTTCTGAAAATTAAATACTGCCATAGTGTGACTGTGTGTTATTTATTATTTAGAATATAATTCAACGATAAACTGTGTGTTGATGTTTTCTGGAATCTGTATTAACTGAGGTACAGAAACAAAGGTTCCTTCTTTCTTTTCAGAATTCCAGGTAATCCATTCATACACATTGTTTGCGTTTGATAATGAAGCGTCGATAGCTTCTAGAGATTTTGACTTCTCTCTTACAGCAACAACATCTCCTGGTTTTAGTTGATAGGAGGGGATGTTCACTTTTTCACCATTCACGGTAATATGACGGTGAGAAACAAGCTGTCTTGCTGCAGGACGACTTGATGCAATACCCATGCGGTATACCACATTATCAAGACGAGATTCAGCTAGTTGAAGCAATACCTCACCTGTAATTCCAGGGAGTGCAGTTGCTCTTTTAAACATATTTCTAAACTGCTTTTCTAAAATACCATAAGTGTATTTTGCTTTTTGCTTTTCAGCAAGTTGAATTGCATATTCAGATTTTTTACCACGACGACGGTTGTTACCGTGTTGCCCTGGAGGGTAATTTCTTTTTTCGAAGTTTTTGTCATCTCCGTAAATCGCTTCACCAAATTTACGAGCGATTTTAGTTTTTGGACCAGTATATCTTGCCATTTCTAGTAAAATTTTGAAGAAAAAACTAAATTAAGGTCTTACGTTAATCCTCTAGTTTTTATTCTCTTCAGATTGATATTTATTATTTTCAACTTAGGATGCCAAAGGCATCTTAAATAGTTGTTCTTATTACGACCGGTGAAGGTAGTAATAAAAGCGTAAAGAAATGTTTTTCAAAAAACATCCCCTTACAGGTAATTATTATACGCGACGTCTTTTTGCAGGACGGCAACCATTATGTGGCATTGGAGTTACATCGATGATCTCTGTAACCTCAATCCCTGAATTATGAATACTACGAATTGCAGATTCTCTACCATTACCTGGTCCTTTAACGTATACTTTACATTTTCTCATACCAGCTTCGTGTGCTACTTTCGCACAGTCTTCTGCAGCCAATTGTGCTGCATAAGGAGTATTTTTCTTTGATCCTCTAAAACCCATTTTACCGGCAGAAGACCAAGATATTACATCTCCGCCTTTGTTTGTTAACGAAATAATGATATTGTTAAAAGATGCCGTAACGTGAGCTTCACCCACAGACTCAATAATTACTTTACGTTTTTTTGTGCTTTTCGCTTTTGGAGTTGTTTTTGCCATAACGCTATCTATTATTTAGTTGCTTTTTTCTTGTTAGCAACAGTTTTACGTCTACCTTTTCTGGTTCTTGAGTTATTCTTAGTACGTTGTCCTCTTAAAGGAAGACCCGTTCTGTGACGAATACCTCTATAACAACCAATATCCATTAAACGTTTGATGTTTAACTGAACTTCTGAACGTAATTCACCTTCTATCTTAAAAGACCCAACTGCTTCACGAATGTTACCGATTTGTTCATCGTTCCAATCACTCACTTTTATGTCTTCGCTGACTCCAGCTTTCTCTAATATAGCTTGGGCACGGCTTTTACCAATACCAAAGATATATGTTAACGCGATTACACCCCTCTTTTGCTTAGGGATATCTACACCTGCGATTCTTGCCATAACTTATCCTTGTCTTTGTTTGAACCTAGGGTTCTTTTTGTTAATTACATATAATCTGCCCTTTCTGCGAACAATTACGCAGTCGGCACTTCTTTTCTTAACTGATGCTCTAACTTTCATTTTAGTATCTGTATGTTATACGAGCCTTCGATAAATCGTAAGGGCTCATTTCTAATTTTACTTTATCTCCAGGTAACAACTTAATGTAGTGCATGCGCATTTTACCTGAAATATGCGCTGTTACTATGTGTCCATTTTCTAGCTCTACTCGAAACATTGCATTACTTAGAGCCTCAACAATGCTACCGTCCTGTTCTATTGCGGGTTGTTTTGCCATGATTACACTATTGCTTTTCTATTTTTACCAGTTTTCATTAAACCATCATAATGACGGTTCAACAAAAAGGAATTAATTTGTTGCATGGTATCTATTGCTACCCCTACCATAATTAGTAGAGAAGTACCTCCAAAAAACAATGCCCATCCTTGTTGCACTCCTAAAAACTTAACTACAATTGCAGGAAATATTGCTATGAGTGCTAAAAACACAGATCCTGGCAAAGTAATTTGTGACATGATTTTATCAAGAAATTCTGCTGTTTCTCCACCAGGCTTAATGCCAGGAATAAAACCACCGCTTCTCTTTAAATCATCTGCCATTTTGTTTGTAGGTACTGTAATTGCCGTATAGAAATACGTAAATACAATAATTAGTAGGGCAAAGGTAATATTATACCAAAGACCAAATATGTCGCTAAAGCTTGTTTGCATCCACTGTCCTACAGATGATTCTTTCATAAAACTTACACCCCCTAAGAAACTAGGCACAAACATGATTGCCTGTGCAAAGATGATAGGCATAACTCCAGAAGCGTTTAGCTTTAATGGAATGAATTGTCTTGCTCCAAAAATATTTTTTTCATACGCTCCAGAGGCTGTTCTACGGGCATATTGTACAGGGATTTTTCGGACGGCCATCACTAGAAGGACACTCAGCAAAATGATTACAAACCAAATTACAAGTTCAATAAGAACAAGCATCAATGAGGATGAAGCTAGTTCTTGAGCAAATGATAATGGCAATGTTGCAATGATACCAACCATAATTAATATAGATATACCATTACCAATCCCTTTGTCTGTTATTTTCTCTCCAAGCCACATTGCAAACACACAACCAGTAACTAGTATTATGGTGGATGAAACGAAAAACATTGGTGTTTTTCCGAGTATAAAAGCTGCCGAGGGAACTCCTAGGGCCTCTAGACCAAAAAGATAACTTGGTGCTTGTATCAAACAAATACCAATGGTTAACCAGCGTGTAATTTGATTGATTTTTTTTCTTCCACTCTCTCCTTCTTTCTGTAATTTCTGTAAGTAAGGAACAGCAATTTGCATTAATTGAACCACAATAGAGGCAGAAATGTATGGCATGATACCTAGTGCAAAAACAGAAGCGTTTGCAAATGCACCTCCTGTAAAGGCATTTAACAATCCTCCAATTCCACCAGCATCAAATTTGCCAGAGAACTCAGCAAGCCTGGAGGCATCAATACCAGGTAATACAACTTGTGCTCCAAAACGATACACAAGCAATAAACCCAAGGTTACCGAAATACGGTTACGCAGTTCCTCTATTTTCCAAACATTTTTTAAGGTTTCAATAAATTTCATCCTTAGTTTTTATTATAATGTTACAACCTCACCACCAGCAGCTTCTATAGCTTTCTGAGCAGTTCCCGTAAATTTATGCGCTGTTACTGTTAATTTTGCTTTTAACTCTCCTCTCCCAAGAATTTTAACTAATTCATGTTTGCGAGCAAGTCCAAGAGTTACCATTGTATCAAAATCAATAGCTCCCTTAATTTTTTTATCGTCAACCAATTGTTGCAAAGTATCTAAATTGATACCCTGATGTTCTATTCGGTTGATATTTGTAAAACCAAACTTCGGTACACGACGTTGAAGAGGCATTTGACCTCCTTCAAATCCTAATTTCTTAGAATACCCTGAACGAGACTTCGCCCCTTTGTGACCGCGTGTTGCGGTACCACCTTTTCCAGAACCTTGTCCACGACCAACGCGCTTTCCTTGTCTTTTAACCGAACCCTCTGCAGGTTTTAAGTTATTTAATTCCATGTGCTTTTTATCTTATAGGGTTTCCATAGAAACCAAATGTTTAACTTTATTTACCATACCAAGAATAGTTGGCGTGTCATCATGCTCTACTGTTTGACCTATTTTTTTAAGTCCTAAAGCTTCAAGTGTTCTCTTCTGAGTTTGAGTACGATTGATCGCACTTCTTACCTTTGTTACTTTTATCTTTGCCATCTTAGTGTTGTTTATCCTTTAAACAATTTTTCTAATGAAATACCACGCTGTTTTGCAACAGTTTGTGCACTTCTCATTTGTAGTAAAGCATCAAAAGTTGCTTTCACTACGTTGTGTGGGTTAGAAGATCCTTGAGATTTTGATAATACATCATGCACCCCAACTGCTTCTAATACGGCACGTACAGCACCACCAGCAATAACTCCTGTTCCAGGAGCTGCAGGTAATAAATTTACTCTTGCACCACCATACTTTCCTTTTTGCTCATGAGGTAATGAAGCTTTGTTTAATGGAATACGAACCAGGTTTTTCTTTGCATCCTCTATGGCCTTAGCAATAGCGCTTGCAACATCTTTAGATTTACCCAATCCTTGTCCTACAACACCATTTTCATCTCCAACTACAACAATTGCTGAGAAACCAAAAGCTCTACCACCTTTTGTAACCTTAGTTACACGTTGTACTCCTACCAAACGATCTTTTAAATCAAG
>Ga0206123_10001579_pt1 | contig 21338 bp, 16 predicted proteins | sample Helgoland_Spring_2_FD_160086 | JGI IMG/M metagenome (GOLD analysis project Ga0206123, IMG submission 160086) | Pelagic subsurface seawater microbial communities from Kabeltonne, Helgoland, North Sea - Helgoland_Spring_Bloom_20160316_1 | ecosystem: Environmental > Aquatic > Marine > Epipelagic ...
CTATTTCGAAGACAGGAAACGTAACGAATTCCCAATCCGAAGCGCTGACATCCTGTACAAGCGTCCCGGATAAATAGCCCCTTCAGAACAGGCAAGGAAAATTTAGTCAACAAAAGCTCTGGCATTCCTGAACATTCTCATCCAGGGAGCGTCATCCATCCACTCCGTTGGATGCCAACTGTTCTGCACGGTACGGAAAACTCTTTCGGGGTGGGGCATCATGATCGTCACCCGACCATCGTGATTTGTCAGGCCTGAAATGCCCAGCGGCGAACCATTTGGATTCATCGGGTACTCATCGGTGTATTCGATATCATGATCGACATATCGCAATGCTATTTGCGAATTCCCCAGTAATGTTTCTGCTGCTTGCAAGGAAATATCAGCTCGACCTTCACCATGGGACACTACAATAGGCATATGTGAACCAGCCATTTCCCTCAGAAAGATAGAAGGACTCCGTTCAACTTTTACAAGGGAAAATCGGGCCTCAAACTGCTCTGATTTATTGGTTACAAATTTCGGCCAGGCCTCGGCGCCAGGAATTATCGGTTTGAGTGTTGCCATCATCTGGCAGCCATTACAAACACCCAGGGTGAAGGTCGATTCCCGATCAAAGAAACTGGCAAACTGCTCCCTTACACGGTCATGAAACAATATGGATTTGGCCCAGCCCTCCCCGGCTCCCAGAACATCTCCGTAGGAAAAGCCACCACAGGCAACCAGGCCATGGAACGCTTCCCTGCCAGTCGCGGCAATATCAACCTTGCCGGATAGTATTTCACTCATATGTACGTCAACTGCAGTAAAACCGGCGCGATGAAATGCTGCCGCCATCTCGGTCTGGCTGTTAACCCCCTGCTCTCTTAGAATCGCAACTCGAGGTCTTATACCTTTGCCGATGTAGGGTGCTGTTATGTCTTCATTAATATCAAAACAAAGATCAGCGCTCAGTCCCTGATCAAGATCATCAGCTATCGCTGCATACTCCTGCTCGGCACATTCCGGATTATCCCTTCGCTTTTGGATCTGGTAGCTGGTGCCTGCCCATCGTTGCTGAAGTGCTGATCGGGATGCGCTAAATAAAACCTGAGCCGCCTCCGGGGATGTCGCTTCAACGGCTTCAGGCACCGACAAGACCGATATTTGCTGTACTGAGGTTGGCCTTGCGATCAATCTGCAGTCAATCCCCGCTGCTTTAAAGTGCCCCATCACCAATGATTCAACATCCGAATAAACCTGTATAACAGCGCCGGGTTCCTCGTTGAACAAAAATGACAGCACTGAATCAAGTTCAGGTACCAGAATATCAACACCCATTCGAGCGGCAAATGCCATCTCAACCAGTGTCGTAAATACACCACCATCGGAACGATCGTGATAGGCAAGAATATTTTCCCGGATCTCCGATGACTGCATCAGGTCGAAGAACGACTTAATATGTTCTGCAGTCAGGACGTCCGGCACGCCTCCCTCCGGTTCTACGCTTAACTGATTGAAACATTGACTTAAGATAGAACCATTAATCCGATCCAGGCCGTTTGACAAATCTATCAACAGCAACGATGTCTGGTAGTCTCTCTCCAACTCCGGCGTTAATGTTTCACGTACATCCTGGACCGGCGCGAATGCGGAAATGATGACTGAAAGCGGCGAAGTCACAGACTTGTCAACACCTGCTTCCTGCCAACTGGTTTTCATCGACATCGAATCTTTACCAACCGGAATACAGATTCCCAGTTCGGGACAAAGATTCAACCCTATGCTAGCGACTGCCTTATAAAGGTTGGCATCTTCACCAGGGTGACCTACCGCAGCCATCCAGTTTGCCGACATTTTAATATCACCAAGCTGCCCAATCCTGGCCGCGGCTATATTTGTTATCGCTTCTGCCACCGCCATTCTGGCCGAGGCAGCACTATCCAACAACGCAAGTGGGGTGCGCTCGCCGATAGACATCGCCTCACCCGTATATCCTGAATAATCACTTGTTGTCACTGCAACATCAGCCACCGGGGTTTGCCAGGGGCCGACAAACTGATCCCTGTTCACAAACCCGCCGACACTACGGTCGCCAATCGTGATCAGAAAACTTTTACTTGCGACAGCCGGGTGGCCAAGCACCCGGTGAATCGCTTCTTCGAGCTCTATTTGGTGCTCTGCATTGATAGCCGTTGCATCCCTTACAAGGGATGTCGCATCAATCTGCATCTTCGGCGGTTTGCCGAATAACACTGACATCGGCAAATCTACCGGTGTATCACCCAGCAAAGCATCAGCCACGGCAAGATGTTCATTGTCGACAGCTTCCCCAACAATTGCGAAGGGGCATCGCTCCCCTTCACAGATCTCGGTGAAACGTGAAACATTCGCCTGGGAGACGGCCAATACATATCGCTCCTGGGATTCATTACACCAGATCTCCAGAGGCGACATTCCAGGTTCATCATTAGGCACACTTCTCAGCTCAAAACTGCCTCCCACGCCACCATCTTTAACCAACTCGGGTAAAGCATTCGACAGACCACCGGCACCCACATCATGTATAAATTCGATCGGGTTCTGATCCCCCAGTTGCCAGCATCGGTCGATGACCTCCTGGCAACGATGTTCCATCTCGGGATTACCCCGCTGCACACTGGCAAAATCCAGGTCCGCTTCGCTGGTACCTGTTGTCATCGAGGATGCTGCACCACCACCAAGTCCGATCAACATCGCGGGACCACCCAGGACGATAAGCGCAGAACCAACTTTTATCGGCGTCTTAATGACATGTTCGGCTCGAATATTACCAAGCCCACCGGCAAGCATTACGGGTTTATGATAACCACGAATCTCACCAAAGTGTTCCATCTCAAAAGTACGGAAGTAGCCGCAAATATTGGGCCTGCCAAATTCATTATTAAAAGATGCACCGCCGATAGGCGCCTCAATCATGATGTCGAGGGCAGATGCAATTCTTCCGGGTTTACCATAGCCTGACACCTGTTCTTCCCAGGGCTCAGCCGCATCGGGAATATTAAGATTGGAAACCGTAAACCCGGTTAATCCAGCTTTCGGTTTGGAACCTCTGCCCACCGCGCCTTCATCCCTGATTTCGCCCCCTGCGCCAGTGGCAGCACCGGGAAAAGGTGCGATGGCGGTCGGATGATTATGGGTTTCCACCTTCATCAGGATATGAATGGCTTCTTCAGAAAATTGATATTCCCTCGACAATGGGTCCGGGAATATGCGCGCAGCCTGATGACCCTCGATCACTGATGCGTTGTCTTCATAGGCACTGAGGACACCGGCGCCATTGGTGACCTGATAAGTATTTTGGATCATGTCCATCAGACTATGGGATTGTGCTTCACCATCAAGTTGCCACTCGGCTCGAAATGTCTTGTGGCGACAATGCTCTGAATTTGCCTGGGCAAACATCATCAACTCAACATCGGTCGGATTTCTGTTTAACGTTCGAAAACTGTCTTCCAGATATTCAATTTCGTCCGCTGCAAGTGCCAGACCTAATTGGCGATTGGCAGTATCAAGGGCCATCCTGCCCTGCCCAAGCACATCAATTCGGGTCAGTGATTTTGGCGGAGTAATCTGAAACAAGCGGCCAGCGGAATCCAGATCATCAAACACAGTTTCAGTCATTCGATCATGAATTAGCGAGGTGATTTTCTCATCCAACTCACTGAAAACAGAATCGTTGAGCAGTTCAACCTGCGCAACGCCGGAGAAAGAGTAAGCAATGCCCCGCTCAACTCGGACAACCCGTTGCAGCCCACAGATATGTGCAATGTCTGTTGCCTTTGAGCTCCAGGGCGAGATTGTCCCAAGCCTGGGTACAACTAATTTAAACAACAGCGGTGGATTGTTTGCATCATCTGTTAATCCGGCTCCGACATCCGCTGGTTCAGCATCATGCCCGTAGGTCAGGATAGCGTTCAGTATCTGCACCTCAGATTGTTCGAGCGGGGCATCACCATCAAGCTCAACAAAATGAATATATTGAGTGCGCAGTTGCATGCCGTCAGTTTCAGGTACCAGAGCAGACATCTCGGCCAGCAGTTTTAAAACTCTAAACTCAGATAAAGCCGGGCTACCCGGTAGCTGTATCATTTGGGCAATTTCTCCTGCCGTTTCTTTTTGAAGAAGTTCGACATCAGCTCACTTGCTTCTGCCTGTCGAATAAGGGGTACAACATTAATCCTGTGATTCAGGCCGGGATTGTCCAGCACACAGGCGGAAGACATCACGGCACCGGCTTTAAGTTCCGGCGCACCAAAATAGAGGGTGGCCAGACGTGCGTGAACCAGCGCACCGGCACACATGGTGCATGGTTCTATCGTCACATAGATATCAGCGTTAACAATTCGGTGATTCGAAATTCTGCTGGCGGCATCTCTTAATGCCGTGATTTCTGCATGGGCAGTCGGATCATGGGTACTGATCGTTTGATTGTAACCCTGGCCAATAATTTCACCGTCTCGAACGATGACTGCACCGATTGGCACCTCGCCTAACTCACCGGCCTGCCTTGCCAACCGCAGTGCCTCACCCATGTATATCTCTTGTTGCCTGGCGCTGGTGTCAGACTGGCCAGGGGAATTTCTTTCAGTCATCTTCTTCAAGCAGGATGTCCACACCCAGTTTGCCGGCGATACTATCCATTTTCGAAACAAGATCACCGATATCGACCGTATCAGGAACCTCGACCGTTGCATCAGCACTAAAGGTTAATTCACCACTCATGGGGGCTGCGGAGATATTCGTTTCCATCTCAACCACATTGACTCCTGCCAACGCCAGGGCCTGGGAAACCTCATTTAAAATACCCGCACGATCCGGACCAACAATATTCAGGTTTGCCGATCTTGTTCTGAGGGAAGGCTCCGCTGAATCAGTCATCTCCACAACCACGGTAAGATGGTCAATGGCGGCCAGGCGACGGGTGAGTTCACTAACCTTGTCGTCATCAACCTCAACCAGTGCCACACCGGCAAATTTGTCGGCAAGATAACTCATCCGACTTTCCAGCCAATTACCTGACAGGGCGACAACAACATCCGTGAGTGCCTGAATAAGGCCTGGCCTATCCTGGCCGACAAAACTGATGGCAACATTCCGTTTCATGATGATCCTTTTTAGCGCTAGTTTGGTACAGCGAACTGCTTTACAGGAGGGCTTTCAGGTTGACTATCTGTCAATTCAACGGTAATTGGATTCCGAATAGCGGCCTGACTGGAAGCTGCACATTTTGCGATGGAACAGACTCACATTCAATGCTCGATTTGCAATCTGCAGGATTAATTGAATCGGTTATTTCCAGGGGGTAATTTATCAATGTATTGAGTCTACCCCTCAACTGTAGGAGTATGTTTAGCGAAACCCGTAATTGGTTGACCCGCTACCAACAATCAGGAACCCTCAATGGCAAGAATCCACTTGAAACAGGACGACGAACTTGAACCCCATGTGCTTGAATCCGCCAGGGCCATGGAAGCTGCTGGCGCTGACACTTCTACCCTGCGTGGTCTCGCTAATCGCCAGGACCTTTTTGATGCCTATTTCAAATTCTATGGTCCGGCCCGAAAGGGTACCACCATCGACGAGGCCTTGATTGAACTGGTCCGACTAAAAATTGCACGTCACAACGACTGCTTCACCTGACTAAACGTACGGCTTCTGCAGGGTGCAGAACACGGACTTACGGAATCAAAAATTGCCCAACTCGATCAGGTGGAAAACAACTTTTCAGATGCTGAACGTATCGCGCTGGAATATGCTGATCGACTGGCGCTGGATCACCACAACATGGACGATGCATTTTTTGATCGCCTCAAACAACATTTCAACGACGCCCAGATACTGGAACTCGGCATGATGATAGGACAGTTTATCGGTTTCGGTCGCCTTCTGATGGTACTGGACCTTGAATCAAAATTCTGCGCTATAGATTAATAAGCGTAACGGGGTGCCAGACTTCGACTTCAAAGCAAGACGATAGTCGCGAGACTTAGCATTGCCCCCATACTGATTACGTCGGTTGCGGTCGTCAAAAATATGGTGGAGGCCGTCGCAGGGTCTGCACCGAAGCGGCGCAATATAAGCGGGACTATTGCACCGGCAACGCCCGCAGCCAAACAGGAACCCACCATAGCCACCAGGATGACCATCGCGAGTAATAACGGATGATCGGCGCCAGTCAAAAATGCATAGCCCAGCATCATCAAAGCGGCACTTATTCCAACCAGAAAGCCATTCGACAAGCCAAGTAAGGCCTCTTTCCTTAGCACAGAGGATTCCATGCCTGGCTTCAACTCATTCAAAATCATTGCCCGCAAGGTTACCGCCAATGCCTGACAACCTGTGTTGCCGGATTGACCCGCGAGAACGGGCAAAAACGCCGCAAGTGCTACCACCTGCGCGATCGTATCCTCGAAGATGCCAACAACTGCACCTGCAACAAGGGCCGTCAAAAGATTGAGTTGGAGCCACGGATGTCGCATTCTCAAACTCTGTACCCAGGAGGTAGACAGATGTTCCTCTCGACCAACACCAACCATTCGACCCGCCTGTGAGGTCAGTTCATAGGTTTGTTGTTCAAATAATGCATAGCCGCGAACCGCGCCAATTAATTGCCCTGTTTCATCACACACCGGGTACATCGGGTAATGCCGAAGCAGTACTGCACGCATAGCTTCAGTTCTGGACAGGTGCGCATCAAAATAAAAAGGCTCTGCTACCATTACGTCGCCGATCAATTCATCGGCACCCGCAAACAAAAGCTCCCGCATCGCCACTACACCCTTTAAGCGGTTGTCCTCATCGGTTACATAGGCATAAACCAGCAGCTTTTTTGCCAGGGGCCTTAATAATTCAATAACATCAGCGACCCGGGCAGACTCGGAGAAAGTCATTTCTACTGGCTCCATCAGTCGACCCACGGCATCTTCTTCATATTGAAGATTTTGCGTCCAGCTTTCCCCCAGCTTGGAACTAAACATACCGGCAAGCGCCGCGGTCCTGTTTTCAGGAAGGCAGGCAAGAATCCGCATCGCATGATCAACGTCGAGCCTTTCAAGAACATTAGAGAGGACATCATCATTCTCTCGTAATAGCAGCACAACGGCATCCAATGGCGCACGTCTCTCGACGGCAATTGTTAGCTGCCGCAATCGTGCCTCATCCATCAAGTTAGAGTCTGAATTGGCCATGCCAGGTTTCCTCTGAAAAACACGTTAGAAAGTTCAATTAGTCGATGCAATTTCTCAGCAAAATTGCACGGCAATAGATAGACACAGAAAATATCCAGAAACCGATAATCAGATCCGGAACATCCACAAATACCCTCTGGAGAATCGCGCTAATACTATGACAACACGGGCCTGTGGCGCAATAACACCCGGCTTGTGGTCGTGGAAATAACTCCGGATTCAGGCTCTAAATTTGGCAACCCCGGTGATACACTTGGCCGCCGGTGTACAAGAAACACCCGCTAACTCACGCACTAGATGCGCACTTTATTCAGATCTGGATTAACAAGTATGAAACAACATTTTGCCGTACTCGTAGAACGATTTATTGTCCTTCAGGAAATCGAGGATTCCTGGCAACCCGGTGACTATATCGCGCTACTTGATGCAATGGAATATGAGGCTGCCACCGAAATTGCAAATGAAGAACTGCGCGATATGTGCCTGATGTCACTTCAAGACCTTGAACCGGAAGACGCAGCTGCAGTCGTCCTCAAGCACCGATTATCTGACAAATTAAGCAAGGGACAGATAGCAAACATCTCCCATGAGATGCCTGATGAGAAAATGTGGGAAGAGTACGCCGACATAAGCCTGCATGAGCAAATGTTTAACGTTGGTAGCCTGCTCTATGCTGCATTTCCGGGAACATTTCCCAAACCGGATGCAGTGCAGGTTAGAATTTCAGTAACGGCGAAAGATGAAACCTCGATGAAAACACTAAAGCAGTCGTTACCTGAAAGCTTTATCGTACGCCTGCTTGCAGAGGGAATGGACCACAGCTCAACGCTTCATCGCCTGTTTGAAGATCAATTGGGGGGAGATCGATTTCCTGAAGCAGAATCGGTTGTCTGGATTGTGCGGGTTGAATCAACCGCTGACAACATGGTGACGTTAGAAGTCATCAGCTCAGGTTACTGGTTAGATGCATTAAGGGAAACCAGGGGATATGAGAGCACGGCAGTTGCAGACTAGATAACAACAGGGGACCAACAATGAAATTAGCACACACTTCCACCTTTTTGCTTTTTGCCTTACTGGTTTCAGGCTGTGGCACCTCCGGAATCTCCCTGAACAGCCTGTACCTCAAACAAAATTATGCGGCGATCGTTCAACACGCCAACAATTATGAAACCATCGACGACTATGGTGTGCTGAAAATTTGCCAGTCTTTGGCCAAGGTGCAAATGTTTGACGACTTTTATATCTGTCTGGATGAACTGAAACGTCGATCTCAACAACAGGGCACCTTAAGTGGCCAGGTTGGCAAACCCATTCCAGCCTCACTCACCGAGGCCATGGTAGACACAATGCTGGCAGAGATAGAGCTGGGACTTGGCAATTATCCGCAATCAGTTGCCCATGGGGAGCGCGCCTTATCCTTACTTGATGCAGAACCCTATTCTGTTGATACCATCGTCGACGTCGCAGAAACCAATTATGAGGTCGTGAAAATCCTCCTGGGTGCATACCCCGCAATGGACAACCGGGTCAAAACCCGATCGATGATTGAAAGAGCGAGGGGGCTAGCCAATTTCAAGTACCGCGGTGATAGCGGATTCCGGCTAATCAGGGATTTTAAGATACTGCCAATTTTGACTAACGCCTATTACGCACTGGGTAATTATGAAGAGTCACTCAGGTACAGTAAGCTCACGCTGGAACTACAGGGTAATTTGGGCATTCTGGAGAGTACATTTTTTACAGCCATGACCGCATTAAATTCGACCGTTATGGGTGAGCAAACAGCCGAGGGTAAACTACAAACTTTTCAGGACACGATGTTTGCCCATCAACTGCAACCAACAATCATCAAGGCGCGGAGCGAGCTTGAACTAGGTCACTATGCGGAAGCCGCCATCGACTTCGATACCATATTGTCCACCCGGCTTATCGCTGGAATCCCAGGCATGCATTACCCTGTCTTGCACGACACAGGCAGAGTTGCCGAGGCACTTGGGGACGATGAGTCGGCAAAAGAATATTACCTTGAGGCGATTGATGTCATCGAAAATAGCCGCTCGTCAATAAAAAGTGATGCCAGTAAAATTGCTTATGTAGGTAACAAACAGGCAGTGTATGAATCCCTTGTCGCCATTTTGTTCAAACACGACAACATTTCCGAAGCATTTGAAGCCGCTGAAAGTGCCAAAGCACGAGCACTGGTTGATTTGTTGGCGAGCAAAGGCCTGGATGATCCTCTCAAAGTTGACCTGGACCACAATATCAGTGAATCGGCAAAGGAACTTAATTTGATTCAATCCAGGATGAATCAAAAAGGCATTGCTGAAACACAAAATACACGAGGTGCTGATCGCAGCCTGCTGATTGAGACCAGGGAAAAACTGAGCAAAGATGCACCCGAGTACGCTTCACTGGTGATGGTTGAATCTGATGGAGCAAGCGATATACAGAATCAATTAGCCGACGGCGACTTGTTACTTGAATATTACGGCAATCAGGACACCCTATTTATTTTTGCTCTCACAAACAAACATATTACCGCAGCACGTATATCCGCAGTAGAACTGGAACAGTCCATCGGTTTGTTCAGAAAAAGTTTGATTGACGTAAATAGCGATAACTATAAAATCCAGGGAAGAAAAATTTACGATCGATTGATCAAACCGGTACAGGCAGAATTCGACCGCGCTATGTCAGTGTCAATTGTTCCGCACGGGGCATTACACTACCTGCCTTTTGATGCCCTCTATACCGGCAGTAATTTTGTGATAGATACCAGGCCCGTCCGAATACTCCCCAGCGCTTCAGTCCTGAAATTTCTCAATAATTCAAGAAGCGACAATTCAAGAAGCGACAATACTGCGATGCTATTACTGGGTAATCCAGACCTTGAGGATAGACAACTGGATCTGGCGGGTGCGCAAGCAGAAGCCATCGCGATTGCAAATGCAGCAAGCAATGCAAAGTTATTGTTAAGAGGTGATGCGACCGAGACCGCGGTAAAACGAGAGGGTCGTGCTTACAAATATTTGCACTTTGCCTCTCATGGCGTCTTTGATGAAAAGCAACCATTAAACTCAAGCTTGTTACTATCAAAAGATGCCGAGAATGATGGCAGACTGACGGTCAGCGAACTTTATGGTTTAAAACTTAATGCTGATTTAGTCACCTTGTCTGCTTGCGAGACAGCACTTGGCGAAGTGGCAAATGGTGATGACGTCATTGGTTTTACCCGTGGTTTCCTTTATGCAGGTGCCAATTCCATTGTATCGAGCCTGTGGCAAGTTGATGATGAGGCGACCAGCCAGTTGATGCAGCACTTCTATGGCAATTTAAATAGCATGGACAAACGTGCCGCTTTAACCCGTGCCCAGTTGTCAGTTAAAGAAAATTATCCCCATCCGTTCTACTGGGGTGCATTTCAACTCACTGGTGCATATTAGCAAGGCCCACGGCTTCCAGATTAAACCATCTCGCAAAACTTCTGCTGTCTGACGCAAGCCTGCCGTCTGCGCCATCTATTTTTTGTTATTGACTTAAGTGCATCAGCAGGCTGATCCACTATCTAATGCAGACGCGTTCCGATAGCATCCAGAGACAAAACCAATGAGATAGCAGACAACCCGCTATCTACAAACAACAGGCGTTAATTTTCTCCGGGACAATATCCGATGACAGCACCCTCAAAACTCACCATGCAAACCAAGCTGGCATTTGGTATTGGCGCGACCGGTGAAGCCGCAACAAACTGGATATTTAATGCACTGACTTTTTTCTTTTACAATCAAATTCTGGGACTTTCAGGAACCCTGACCGCCGCCGCCGTGACCATAGGCATTGTCTCTGATGCATTAACAGATCCCCTCATTGGATCAATTTCAGATCGGTTCAGATCTCGCCTCGGGCGCCGACATCCATTTATGTTCGCGGCGCCGTTACCGTTGATTATCACCATCTACCTGATTTTTAATCCGCCCGCGGATTTTGAAGGACTCTATCTGTTTGCATGGTTTGCATTGTTCACTGTGTTGATGCGTATTAGCTCCACTTTGTTTGCTGTACCTCATCTGGCCATGGGCGCAGAACTCTCTGACGACTACATCGAACGCACCCGGGTCATGAGTTACAACAATGTCTTTACATACATCGGCGTCATCGTCATGCACATCGCTGTCTGGTTTGTAATTTTCCCAAGCTTCGATAATGGGCGTATGACCCAGATGGCTTACAACCCCGTGGTCATATTCTGCACCAGCCTGATCATCGTCTGTATGCTTGGTTCAGCGTACGCCACCCGTTCCCAGATTCCAAAAATGAAAAAGGTACCGGATGATTTGCCTCCCTTCAGCACCAGACAACTGTTTCGCGAAATGTATTCTGCCATGCGTAACAGAAACTACCTTTACCTGTTGCTGGGCCTGTTCTTCCTGTCGATTACCATTGGTACCCACGAGACGCTTGGCCTGTACATGGCGACTTTTTACTGGGAATTCACTGACCAACAGATCGGCTGGCTTATCCTTGGTAATGTTTTTGGCTATGCAATCGGATTCAGTATCACCGCGCGGGTTCATCAACTCATAGAAAAGCGATGGGCGATTGTCTGGTCTGCTGCCGGGCTCAGCGTCGCCTGGTCCAGTGCCGTAACTCTAAGACTCTTTGACCTGGCGCCGGACAATACCACCTGGACACTGGTGAGTTTTATCGTGTTCTTTGGCACAATTGCCTCAGCCTGCGGCTCGATACTGAATATCAGTGTCATGTCAGCGCTGGCCGACATCGCAGACGACCATGAGCTAAATACTGGTCGACGCCAGGAAGGTATTTTCTATTCCGCGCGAACTTTTTTTGCGAAGGTCACCAACGGTATTGGCCATGTTGTTGCGGGTGTTGCCCTGGATATTATTGAATTCCCGCAGGGTGTTGAAGCCAGCCAGATTCACCCGGATAAGATCTATGCGCTTGGCATCCTGGATGGACCCTTTGCCATGATCTGGGGACTCATTGCTGCGGGTATTTACGCTGGATATCGCATCGACAGCGCCTACCATGCAAATGTCAGAAAGAAATTGCAGGAACGTGCGACAAAGGAGGTTCAGGTATAGATCTGGCTCAAACCTAACGGATTAACCAGGATCTTTTCAACTGAACAACCGGGAATACCGCACTGGTTCCATACCAATTCCTGTCGCTATCTCTGTGAGTGCCACGAGTTCAAACACCGTGGCACTCAATCGGAGAAGCACTACCTCAGAAGAGAAAGCTCAGAAGAGAAAGCTAAGAATAGAAAGCTAAGAAAGGCAAGCTTGTTAAAACCATCACGCCGTTCCCGTAAGGTTGACTTCCTGCTCCGGTAAATCTATTCCTTGCGTTTTCGACCGGTGAACATCGACCGGATCAGGTTTTCCCGGTGCTGGTAGCTTGAGAAAAGTACACCCGCAATATGCAGGCCAACCAGCAACAATGTCAGATTAGCAAATACCTCATGAATATCCTCCCAGAACTCTGCGCGCCCAGACTCTTCGTCATCATCAGAGTGCCGGCTGCGCTTATGATCATCAACTTTCGATTGCTGCATTGAAAGCGAGGACCCCGCTAAACTGCTGTCGTCCTGGACCCACCCGGAAAGTGGCCCGGCATTTTCTTCAATTGCATATAACATCAAACCGGAAGCGGTTGTTCCAACCAGCCCCAACATTAGACAGACGACCATCGCTCCGCCGGCGGGGTTATGACCGATATAGCGTTTGGAACGCTGACCGAGCAGATCACCGATATAGTGTTTAGTAAACACGGGCGAACGCACAAAGTCCGTGAAACGTGCGTGTTTGCTTCCGACAAAACCCCACACAAGTCGCAGGCAGACCACAACCCCCACCGTATACCCGGCCCACACGTGTTGCGTGAGAAAATCGTCTTCGGTAAAGTATGCAGTGAAAAATGCGACCACCAGCGTCCAGTGACCGATTCTCACGACAGGATCCCAGACTTTAATCATTTCCTTGTTACGCTCCATGACTCACTCCGTACTGTTGCTGAATTGATTCCAGCCTGAAGCCAAAAAACGCCTGGAACAATCCGGCATTTGACGCACGCGCACAACCAAAGGCTGCAGGAGAGGACATATGTCGGATGACCTAAACGCGCACAGCTCTACCTATGCATCCATCGCGCTGTTTTCAGTGATTGGGGTACTTATCGGTTGGGATGTGGTGACCGATTATCGGGAGAACGCCAGTTGGCTACATATCTCGGTAGAGTTGTTTGTACTGTTAGTTGCCGCTGTCGGGATTGTGCTCTTGCGCCGTCAGTTGCGCCAAACACGAACGGAATTAACACATGCCCGGGTTGAAACCCGGCAGTGGCGGCAGGAAACCCAGGTACTGATGCAGGGGCTTGGGGCTGCCATCGAGAAACAGTTCATATCCTGGCAATTAACCAGGGCTGAATCAGAGGTAGGACTGTTGCTCCTAAAAGGACTTAGTCACCGCGATATTTCCGACCTTCGCCAAACGAGTGAACGCACTGTCCGCGAACAGGCCCGGGCACTTTATCGAAAGTCCGGGCTATCAGGCAGGTCAGAATTGTCTGCTTTTTTTCTTGAAGATTTACTCTTGCCTCCCGGTAACAACCCGGCAGAAAACACCGCTGGAAGCTGTGGATAACAAAATCGGCTATCACCCCTCTTATTGACGACAACAATCGTATTGCAGGTTTTGTATTTACCGGATAAGATAGTAATTAATTACTACCTAAATGGTCTGAAATCATGTCCAATAGAGCAAAACATTTACCTGCAGATGAAAGACGGTCACTCACGGTTGAAACCGTCATTGATCTGGCCGGATCACAGAATCCCAGTGAGATTACTACCGCTGCAATTGCCAAACACATGAGCGTTACCCAGGGCTCGCTGTTTCGGCATTTTCCCAACAAAGAGGCCATCTGGCGGGCGGTCATGGAATGGGTAACAGATCGATTGCTGGCACGGATAGACCGCTCGGTGGAAGGCATAGCGTCACCACTGGCAGCCATGGAAGCCATGTTCATGAGCCACATAGAATTTGTTGCCGAGCATCCTGGCGTTCCCAGAATGATATTCGGAGAACTGCAAAAAGCCGAAGCTTCTGCTGCCAAGCTTATGGTGCAAACCCTGCTCCAGCGCTATGGCGAGCGTTTGCAAAAAGTACTGGCGAGGGGCAAGGCAGAGGATGAACTGGACCCCGCTCTAGATACTGAAGCGGCTGCAATTCTTTTTATTGGTACCATCCAGGGGTTGGTGATGCAGTCGCTGCTGGCTGATGATATTGCCCATCTTAGTCGCGAGGCACCGGCAGTATTCCAGATTTACCGTCGCGGCATCGAGCAGTGCTCGTGAAAAGTCCAGCCGTGGGGAAACGTACACTTGGGCTCCTCGCCGTCATTATTCCGCTAATGGCACTATTCATCTATGTCGGCCTGCGCTCTGGTCCACTTGCGCCGGTAGCAGTAACGGTTGTGACGGTAGAGTCCAGGGAAATCACGCCGTCACTGTTTGGCATAGGTACTGTACAGGCACGCTATACCTACAAAATTGGTCCAACTTTCGCCGGACGATTGCAACGTCTGGATGTCGACGTAGGCCACTATGTTAAGACCGGACAAGTGCTGGGCGAAATGGACCCGATCGATCTCGATGACCGTGTCCGTGCCCAGGAATCAGCATTCAGGCGTGCCGAGGCGGCACTTCGTGAAGCCCAGGCCCGTCAAAGTTACGCAGACAAACAGATGCAACGGTACGAGCAACTGTTCGAGCAACGCTTGACCAGCGAGGAAACTGTCACCGCCAGGCAACAGGAACTACAGATTACCAATGCCTCCCTGGCCGCGGCCCGCGAAGAAGCCGGTAGAGTGCAATCTGAACTCTCGGGGCTGATGGCGCAAAGAAGCAATCTACGCCTGATCGCTCCGGTCGACGGCGTAATCACAGCACGTGGCGCAGAACCCGGTACCACTGTCGTTGCCGGTGAAGCCGTGGTCGAGATAATCGACCCCAGGAACCTGTGGATCAATGTGCGCTTTGACCAGATTAGTGCCGGTGGTTTAACCGCAGGACTCGCAGCACACATCGCGCTGCGCTCTCGAAGTGGACAGGTATTACAAGGCTCGGTACTGCGGGTAGAGCTTATGGCCGATGAAGTTACTGAAGAGACACTGGCCAAGGTTGTGTTCAATCAGCCTCCAGAGCACTTGCCCCCTATCGGTGAGCTTGCCGAGGTCACCCTCGATATGCCGGCATTCCCCGCCGGACCCGCTATCCCGAATGCAGCTGTGCAACGACGGGGCAATGAAGTTGGTGTCTGGCAAATTGTCGCCGGTAAGCTGTATTTCACACCCGTGACGCTCGGTGCCTCTGATCTTAATGGCCATGTGCAGGTACAAGCTGGACTCGAAAATGGCAACACAATCGTATCCTATAGTGAAACAGTGCTCACGACGCGAAGCCGAATCCAGGTGGTCGAGAATATTCCGGGAGTCTCGGGGTGATCAGCCTCGCGGGTCGCGATATTCTTCATGCCTGGGGAAAGTTTGTCTTCACAGGATTTGGTTTGGGCCTGCTGATTGGTGTCACCCTCATCATGGCTGGCGTTTATCGGGGTATGGTCGCTGATGGCAAGGCGTTGCTGGACAACAGTGGCGCAGACCTTTGGGTTGTGCAAAAGGATACACTCGGCCCCTATGCAGAACCGTCAAGTATCAACGATGACGTATACCGTACCCTGCTGGCCATGCCCGGTGTCGCCCAGGCAGCAAATATCACCTATCTAACAATGCAGGTACGTAAGGACAATAGTGACGTGCGTAGCATGATCGTTGGTATAACACCGGGCCAGCTGGGAGCGACGCCCGGGTGGCCACGTTATCTCGTCGCTGGACGTCAGATAACGCGCAGTCACTACGAAGCCGTGGCCGACATAGCGTCCGGGTTTAAGGTGGGCGATCGTCTCTCTATTCGAAGAAACTTTTTTACCGTCGTCGGGCTAACGAGGAGGATGGTGTCCTCCAGCGGCGACCCAATGGTATTTATTCCACTTAAGGATGCCCAGGAAGCCCAGTTTCTCAGGGACAACGACGCCATTTGGCAAAGCCGACGTCGAACCGAGGCCAGCCGCGTATTTAACCGACCCACCTTGTCAGATGCCGCTAGTTCGTCCCAGAACACCAACCTGTTTGTGAATGCTGTACTGGTCACACTTAAACCTGGCCACGAACCGGACCAGGTTGCAGAAGCCATCCGGCGCTGGAAACGTTTAACTGTCTACACCCGCGCCCAGATGGAGGAGATATTGATCGGCAAACTAATCGCAACCTCTTCCAGGCAAATTGCCATGTTCCTGGTAATCCTGGCAATTGTCAGCGCCGCCATCGTCGCCTTTATCATTTATTCACTAACCATGGACAAGATACGCGAGATCGCTGTACTCAAACTGATTGGAACGCGTAACCGAACCATCGCCGCGATGATCATGCAACAGTCGCTTGCCCTGGGGATCATTGGCTTTGTTGTGGGAAAGATTAGCGCCACCTTCTCTGCACCAATTTTTCCAAAATACGTTCTTCTTACACCCGGGGATTCTGTGATCGGTTTCTTCGCTGTGCTCATAATCTGTATCCTGGCCAGCCTGATGGCAATACGGATGGCGCTAGAAGTTGATCCAGCAGAAGCGATAGGATAATTAGATGAGTCGCAACGGAATACACATCGAACATATAAGCAAAACCTATGGTCAGGGTGAAACGGCAGTGCACGCCTTGAAAGACGTCAGCATGCTTGTTGCCCCCGGTGAAGTGGTTGGACTGATTGGTCCTTCAGGTTCGGGCAAAAGCACCTTACTCAAGTGCCTCGGAGCTGTCATCGAACCTACAGCCGGTCGCATGACATTGGGCGGCGAGGTGATTTACGACGATGGCTGGAAGGTGCACGACCTGCGCGCACTAAGACGCGACAAGATCGGTTTTGTCTTCCAGGCGCCCTACTTAATCCCCTTCCTGGACGCAACTGACAACATTGCACTGCTACCCATGTTAGCAGGCGTACCCAACCATGAGGCCCGCGCCCGGGCACTGGAGTTGCTGACCGCCCTCGATGTACAGCATCGAGCCCACGCTATGCCTTCGCAACTTTCCGGCGGTGAACAACAGCGGGTTTCCATTGCTCGAGGATTAGTCAATCACCCACCGGTCATCCTGGCCGACGAGCCAACAGCACCACTCGACAGCGAGCGTGCCATGGCCGTAGTGCGCATTCTCAATGACATGGCAGGTAAACTTGAGACTGCAATTATTGTCGTCACCCATGACGAGAAAATCATCCCCACATTCAAACGGATCTATCACATTCGCGATGGTGTGACCCAGGAGGAAGTGGGTGAAGGACGGAGTTTCCAGTGAGAGGCTGGGCACTAAATACACTCGGGATATCAGAAAAAGGCTGGTAAATTAAATGTGAATCCCGATTAGGGAGGTTTACAAAATGACCTTGTGGCAAGTTGGCAATCGAAAAAATCTTATTGTACCCGGTTTGCTGGGCGGGCTTATCCTGCTTACGGTGTTAATTTATTTCCGCGAGGTGCCTGCCCGTAGTGAGACGGATATGCGTCCACCGGGGCTAAAAGTCATTACGGTGCAATCCATGCCATTTGTGCTGACGGCAAGAGGGTTCGGCATAACCCGTCCGGCGCAAACATGGAGGGCGGTGGCCAACGTAGCGGGGCGCGTGGTGCAGCGCCACCCACAGCTTCACAGCGGAACACTACTACCGGCGGGCACCTTGCTGCTGTCACTGGATCCGAGCCGCTACCACCTGGCGATTGCGGCGGCAGAAGCTGAGCTGGCATCGCTTGCAGCCGAGCGAAGCCAAATGACAACAGAAACAGAGAATACCAATCAGTTGTTGCAGATTGAAAGCGAGCGACTGCAATTGTCCCAACGTGAACTCGGTCGCATTGAGCGGTTGGTCGACACCGATGCGGTATCGCTTTCCCGGCTCGATGAGCAGCGCCGCACAACACTCTCACAGCGTCAGCTTGTGCAGTCGCTGGAGAACCAGTTAGCCCTGCTACCCTCAAAAAAACAGTATCTGGATGGGCAAACGCAACGCGCCGCTACACAATTAAAACAGGCGCACGAAGATCTCAAAGATACACGTTTTATTGCTCCCTATGACCTTCGAATTAGAGACGTGGCAGTAGAAGAACACCAACATGTAAGTGTAGGGCAACAACTGTTTTTGGCCGACAATATTGAGCAAGCCGAAGTTGAGGCGCAGGTGCCCCTATCGATGCTTCGCCGGCTTATGGCAGCTGTGTCGATAAGTGTCACGCCGCAGGATGCCGTGTTGGATCTCTCCCAACGGCTGGATTTTTCGGCAATTCGTGCCGAGGTAAGACTCGCTGGTTTCCCAGCCGTGAACTGGCCTGCGCGGGTCAGCAGGGTAGCCAGCGGTCTCGATCCACAGACACGAAGTGGCCGGGTTGTCGTCACTGTAGAAAAACCATACAGCCTTGCACGGGTACCCAAGTTACCGGCGCTGCAGCGCGATATGTATGTACTAGTGAGCTTTGCGGCTAATAGTCAAGGACCCCTGCTAGTGGTGCCCGCAGCAGCCGTGCACCAGGGCGAAGTTTATTTGCTGGATACTGATAATCGTCTGCAGCGACGTGCAGTCACGGTATCCTTTGAGCAACAGAATCTGGCAGTCATCGCAACGGGGTTGGCGGCTGGTGATAGGTTGATTGTTGATGATCCGCTACATGCAGTCGCAGGCATGGAGGTCACTCCCTATCGGGACCTGGGGCTTGAGCAACACCTTTCACAATTAGCGCTTGGGCTGATGCAAGGCACAACGTTGTGATTCGCTGGTTTGCCGACCACCCGACTGCGGCTAATCTGTTGCTCCTCTTGCTGTTGGCCGCCGGTCTCTTCGTCACCCCTGCCCTGAAACGTGAGACATTTCCCGATTACCGCCCGGTCGAGGTCAGCATCGAAGTGGTCTATCGCGGTGCCAGCGCTGCCGATGTCGAAGATGCAGTCTGTCGCCGCTTACACGATGTTATCAAAAGCGTTGACTATCTCGATGAGTTCATATGTGTGGCACAAGACAATATGGGTCGCGCGACAGCGACGATGCTGTCAGGTGGCGATACCATCCGCTTTTTGAGTGATATCGATACCGAAGTCAGCGCGCTCACCAACCTACCTGCGCGTGCAGAGTCTCCGGTGGTGCGGGAACTGCACCGCAGCGACCTGGTCTCCGCGGTCGCAATCAGTGGTGACATGTCGGTAAACCAACTAGAAGACTACGCATTGCAATTGGAAGAACGAATTATGGCCTTGCCTGGGGTGGCTCAAGTCAAGCTACAGGGTTTATCCCAACGCCAATGGCAGGTTGAAGTGCCTCGTGCGGTGCTGGTTCAATATGGGCTCTCAGCCAGAGACCTGTCGGTACGGTTACGGCAGCAGAGCATCGACGTGCCATTAGGCACGCTGGAGACCCCTGATCGCGATGTATTGTTGCGTTTTACCGATCAACGTCGAAGCCTGAAGCAATTGGCAGCGCTTGTGGTAGTGTCGGGAGCAGAAGGTGGTGAACTCACCCTGGGCGCGATTGCAACCCTCCGTGAAGTTGGAGAACAACCCGAGGCTCAGGTCTTTTTCAATGGTGAACGGGCGGTTGTACTGGAGGTAAGCAAAACCCTGCGCGACGATGCCCTTTCTGTGCTGGACAAGTTGTCAGCTCTGGTGGCCACTGAGCGTCTACGCCTTAACGGAAATATACATCTAACTCTTACGCAGAATATGACGGGCATTGTCCGTGAACGACTGGAAATGTTGGTGAGCAACGGTCTGGCAGGACTGGCATTGTTGATCGTGGTGATGGGGCTATTTTTCCGGCCGCGCCTTGCACTTTGGGCAGTACTCGGCTTGCCCGTCGCTTTTGCAGGCGCTTTTTTTGTCATGAGCTTGAGTGGGCTGTCACTGAATATGATCACGCTCGTCGCGTTGTTGATGGCCATCGGTATTGTCATGGATGATGCTGTTGTCATAGTAGACAACATCGCCGTGCAGGCAAACGAGGGTGCCTCGCCGCTAAAGGCCGTGGTAGACGGCACCCTCCAGGTATTACCGGGAGTGATGTCCTCCTTCCTCACCACTGTATGGGTGTTTGCACCGCTATCGTTTCTGGCCGGTGAACTAGGTGCGGTACTTGAGGTATTACCGGTAGTTTTAATTGCAGCGTTGTTCGCTAGTCTAATCGAAGCCTTCCTGGTTTTGCCACACCATCTCAAGGGTAGCGTTCCATCACTGCGAGAGACCGAACAGACACGCTTTCGGCAGAACTTTGACCGCGGTTTCGATGCTTTCCGTGAGCGTGTTGGCTGGCTGGCTGACAAGTCTGTGCAATGGCGCCATGCGATGCTGGGCGGGGTTCTGTTCGTGTTGCTTAGTACCATGGGCTTTCTCCTTGGTGGTCATATCAGCACTGAAGCAATGCCGGATATGGATGGCGACACACTGGAGGCGCGGCTACTGCTACCGCAGGGTACGCCACTGGCACGCACGGAGCAGATCGCCGAGCAAGTTGTCGAGGCTATACGGAAGCTCGATAAAACGCTGACACCAGAGCAACCGGAGGGCGCCTCCCTTGTCGCGGCGGTGCAGGTGCGCTTCAATTACAACCCAAGCGCTCAGGAGGCGGGCACTCATGTAGCGACCGTGATGGTTGATTTATTGAGCGCTGAACTTCGCACGGTCACGCTGGACGAACTGACAATAGCCTGGCGCCAACAGATTGGTGAAATCCCAGGATTGGCGAGCCTGATTATCCAAGAGCCGGGTTTTGGGCCCGCAGGCATCCCTGTCGAGGTGCGCCTGCAGGGGGCAGACCTGGACTATCTCAAAACAGCGGCGCTAGACGTAGAGAAGCACCTGGCAAGCTACGACGCTGTCTATAACATCATTGATGATCAGCGTGTCGGTAAACCACAACGGACATTCAAACTCACGGATGGCGCCTTAGGGCTGGGACTCACCGCGGAAACCGTGGCATCACAGCTGCGTGCATCCTTTCTCGGGGACATTGCCGAC
>Ga0206123_10001587_pt1 | contig 21252 bp, 17 predicted proteins | sample Helgoland_Spring_2_FD_160086 | JGI IMG/M metagenome (GOLD analysis project Ga0206123, IMG submission 160086) | Pelagic subsurface seawater microbial communities from Kabeltonne, Helgoland, North Sea - Helgoland_Spring_Bloom_20160316_1 | ecosystem: Environmental > Aquatic > Marine > Epipelagic ...
AAGACAATGTTCCCCCATTTGCACAATTAACTAATACTATTCCTAACTGGAGTACAGCATTTGGTGTTGGCGCTTCAGCTCTGACGGGTGGATTGAAACTGTGGCCAATAGAGATGTTTACAAATGAAAAACGCCAAGGCGTTGCTCATATTAATACCCCTTCATATGAGCTATCAGTTGTAGAAGGAACAAGTTTGACCATTGCTCGTGATATGAGTCTGGGAACCTTAAAAGTTATTTGGTCAAAAAGGAAAACTGATTGGGATGATAGACTCGATCTTGATGGTGGGCCATTCCCTATAGCAGACACTGAAAGACATACTAACTATTCCGCTGAAACTCTCGAAATTCAGTTAAGCGGTTCCACAGATAACATGGAATATGTTTTTGGTTACTACAGCTTGAAAGATGATGCTTTTACAGCAAACCCTCAGTCATTTTTTGGAGGTGGATCAGTCTTTGCGCAGAATTATTCTGGAAGCGGAGACTCTGAAGCATTTTTTGGTCAGATCACATGGGCTATTGCCGATAAATGGGACCTGACTGTTGGTGCAAGATCAACAGAAGAGGATAAAGTTGGGTTTAAAGAATATGTTGGTATTATTTCTGCAGATGGAAGCGGAAGTTTTGACGATACTACAGGCACATTCATCCTCTCACATGATTATAGCGAAAATACCAACCTCTACTTTAAAGTAGCCGATGGATTTAAGGCTGGTGGATTTAATGCAGAAAGCTCAAACCCATTTGCAGCAGCAACTCCTTATGGGCCTGAAACAGTTTCATCAACTGAGTTCGGCCTTAAGGGTAAATATTTCAATAATAGAATGATGATGAATGTTGCTTATTTTGATAATGAGCATGAAGACATGCAAATTTCATACTTTACAGCTAACGCTGCAGCGGCATCTGAGGTAATCAATAACTCTGCAGATATTTCTGGTCTTGAGATTGAAACAACAACTCTTATCAATGATTCAACAAGACTCATGGTAAATTTAAGCACACTTGATTCTGAGTTTACTGGAAATAAAGTTGCAAGCGATGGTTTTCTCCTTGAGCAGGTACCGTATTCTCCAGAGACAACTCTATATGTATCTTTAGAAAAAGATTATGGCAATTATCGCATGCGCCTGGATCACAGCAGAATAGGAGAGCACCCAACTTTTCCTTATAACTCAAAAGATCCAAGAGCTGCATTGACTAATCTAGCTTCTAGAGGCACTACTGATTTTAGGTTATTGACTGAACCAATGGAAAATATGCAGCTTAATTTTTGGATTAAAAATCTAAATAATGATTATCATAGAATGAGCGCTATTCCATTTGGACCAGGATTTGGGCAATTAACTTTGAGTTACTTTAATGCCCCAAGAACAATTGGTATGGATATCCACTACAAATTCTAATATTAGAATATAATGAGAGCCTCGGCATTTACCGAGGCTTTTTTTTGTAAAAATTATGGATAATAACTGGGAAGATATATTAAGGCTTGATGGTCAGTTAACTGAAGAAGAGAGGATGATTCGTGACAATGTGCGCGATTATTGTAATAAATCCTTGATGCCTCGGATTTTAGATGCCAATAGAAATGAAAAATTTCATCCTGAAATTTATAAGGAAATGGGAGAGCTCGGTATTTTGGGAGCTTCGATTAAAGGATATGGATGCGCAGGTGTTGGTTACGTCTCATATGGCTTAATCACCCGAGAAATTGAAAGGATAGATTCAAGTTATAGGTCAGCATTTAGTGTTCAATCATCCTTGGCTATGTATGCTATATATCAGTTTGGATCAGAGGCTCAGAAAGAAGATTTATTGCCTCAGATGGCAGCTGGAAATTTAATAGGTTGTTTTGGTTTGACTGAACCTGATGCTGGATCTGATCCAGGTAGCATGACCTCAAATGCAAAAAAAGTAGACGGAGGCTATAAACTTAATGGTTCTAAAACTTGGATAACAAATGCTCCAGTGGCTGATGTATTTATTATATGGGCAAAAGACGAGCAAGGAGTTTTAAGAGGATTTATAGCGAGAAAAGATTTTAAAGGTTTGGATACTAAGGTGCTTCAGGGTAAGTTTGCATTAAGGGCATCAATCACTGGTCAAATTTTTATGTCGGATGTATTTATTCCGGATGACCATGTTTTACCTCTAGCTCAAAGCTTTAGAGGCCCTTTTTCTTGTCTAAACATGGCTAGGTATGGAATTGCATGGGGCGTCATGGGCGCGGCTGAATTTTGCTGGCATGCTGCTCGTCAATATACGCTAGACAGAACTCAGTTTGGTACACCGCTTGCTGCAAAACAGTTAGTTCAAAAAAAATTAGCAGATATGCAAACTGAAATAACATTAGGGTTGCAAGCAGCCTTGCGTGTGGGGAGATTGATTGACGATGAGCAGATGATTCCTGAAATGATTTCGCTTATTAAGCGAAACAATTGCGGTAAAGCTTTAGACATTGCCAGAATGGCTAGAGATATGCATGGTGGGAACGGGGTGATTGATGAATATCATGTTGTAAGACACTCGATGAATCTAGAGGCAGTAAATACTTATGAGGGCACTCATGATATTCATGCTTTAATACTTGGAAATCTACAAACCAATATTGCGGCTTTCGAGTAGCCGAATTTGTACGCATAATGACATCTGAAAAATATACCCTTCAGCAAGCAAAAACTGCTAAGCGAATTATCAAATATTTTGCTAAATTTCAGGCGAGTATATTTTTATTAAGCAATGGAAAGCTATGGAATAAATGGCCTGGCGGTTTTCCTATTATGGTAGTGGAGACTAGAGGCGCCAAGTCAAACAAAGTTAGAAACATACCTTTAATTTATGTTCACCAAGAAGGCATGCCTATACTGGTAGCTTCCTTGGGAGGAATGCCAAAAAACCCAAATTGGTACTACAATGTAAAGGCTCATCCTGAGGTGAAGATATCAACAATACATGACAAGGGGAACTATCTAGCAGAAGAGGTGTCTAAAGACAAAAAAGATGAGCTATGGCCTTTAATCTGCAGTTTTTATCCAGACTATGACACTTATCAGAATAATACATCAAGGGACATACCTGTATTTTTGTGTAAAAAAATATGAACATTATAGAAGTTAAGGACATCACTAAACACTACTCCCTAGGAACCCAAACAGTAAAGGCTTTGAGAGGGCTAAGCTTTGATATAAAACAAGGTGAATTTATTGCAATTATGGGCCCTTCGGGATCTGGAAAATCAACCTTGATGAATATTATTGGTTGTCTTGATAGCCCCACAAGTGGAACGTATTTTTTAAATCAAAAAGAAGTCAGCACTCTAGAGGGAGATGAGCTTGCAGGCATCAGAAATAAAGAAATAGGTTTTGTATTTCAAAATTTTCATTTATTGGCCCGCAATAGTGCTCTTGATAATGTAATGCTGCCATTAAAATATGCAGGAATTGATAAATTAGATCAGATAGACAGAGCAACGGAAGCGCTTTCTCAGGTTGGGCTAGAGTCTAGAATGGATCATCAGCCATCAGAGCTCTCGGGTGGTCAGCAGCAAAGAGTAGCTATAGCGAGGGCATTAGTTAACAACCCATCTATTTTATTTGCTGATGAGCCCACAGGAAATCTGGATAGTCAAACTGGGCATGATGTAATGCAACTTTTTCATAGCCTTCACAAGGAGGGCCAAACTATCATTTTAATAACTCACGAGAATGAGATTGCTGCCGAAGCTCAAAGAACAATATTTATCAAGGATGGTTTGATAGAATCAGATACTAGAAAGGAATAATTATGAACCGCTTAATATTTAAAACATTTTATTTACCTCTATCACTAATATTGATAGCAAGCTGTGGGGGAGGCAAAGAGGAAGAGGAATTTAAATTCTATGCTTTAAAAGAAGCAACTTCTCAACAACTTGAACTTACTGTAGAGGCTTCTGGGACCGTGGAGGCCATATCATCTATTGAAATTAAATCAAAAGCATCTGGACAAATCCTTTACTTGGGAGCAGAAATTGGAGATTTCGTTGATGCAGGGGTCGTACTAGCAAGAATAGACCAAAGAACACCAACTAATACTCTTGCCCAGGCCAATGCAGATCTTGAGGTTGCAAAAGTTCGCTTGAGCAATGCGCAAAATCAATTTGAACGCTCTAAAAGATTGCATGATGAAGGAAATATTTCAGATAAGTCTTTTGAAGATGCTCAGGAGTCATTTTCTTCAGCAAGAGCACAGCTTGTAAGGGCTGAGGTATTTTTAGAAAATGCTCGTATTGCTCTTGATGATACAAGTGTGAGATCGCCTATTGCTGGAACAGTGATAAGCAGACCGGCTGAAGTTGGCCAAGTTATAACTTCACCAACATCTGCTGTGGGTGGAGGAACTTTATTAATGGAAATGGCAGATCTGAATAAGGTTCGAGTGAGAGCGCTTATAGATGAAATTGACATAGGTAAGATCACCATTGGTCAAGAGGTTACTCTTAAAGTTTCAGCATACAGAGATAAGAAATTTGTTGGTATCGTTTCAAAGATTGAGCCAATGTCAAAAGTTGATCAGAACGTGACTACTTTTCCTGTTTTGATTGATATCGAGAACAAAGATAATTTATTGCTTATTGGAATGAATACCGATGTGGAGATTGAAATTTTAAACGAAGAAGTCGCATTGGCACTTCCAGCTGGATCATTGAGGACTAGAAAAGATATTAGGTCTGTTGCCTCATTGTTGGGAATCAGTGAGTTAGAGTTAAATAATTTTTTAGCAAATAAAGTTGAGGGTGAAAATTTTAATTCATACATAGTCCTCAAAAAAACAAAGAAGGGTGCAAAGCCAACTTGGGTTAAAACTGGTAAAACTGATTTAAATTATGTTGAGGTAAAACAGGGCATCAATAGTAAAGAGATTGTTTATGTTCTTCCAAGTGAGGGGCTTATAAAATATCAGCAAAGATTTTCTGAGCGCCTTAAAAGTAGATTTGGTTAAATTATGGTCATTCAAGAATCAATCACTACCGCACTTGACTCAATCAAAGCTAATTTGCTTAGATCTCTCTTAACTACTATTGCAATTGTAATTGGGACTGCCTCTGTAATAGCCATGGTAGGAATTGGCTCTAGCGCTCAACGTGCAATAGATGATTCAATAACGAACTCATCTGCCAGAACCCTAGTGGTGTATCCATCCAGAGGAAGAGGGACCCAAAAAATTAGCACTGCGCCACTTTCGATCTCAGATGCAGATGCTTTGATGAAAGACAAAGAAATTGATTGGAGAATCGCTCCAGAGATTCGTGGAAGCAAGCCTCTGAAATTTCAGAATGAAAGCATTAGCGTTCAAGTAATAGGTGCTAGAAATGATTATTTAGAGATTCAGGGTTATGAAATCGATGAAGGCAAATTTTTTGGCGAAAGAGATGATCTTGCAAGAAAGCGACATGCTGTTTTAGGTTCAAGCGTTGGCACTGAGCTTAAAACATCTTCAAAGGCATTGATTGGAAAAGATATTGAGCTTGGGGGGGTTACCTTTAAGGTGATTGGTGTAGTTAAATCCGAGGGATCATCGGGCTGGTCTAATCCAGATGAGCAAATCTATATTCCTTTGCTTACAGCATCCGATAGAGTCTTTGGAAGAGATAGAGTTGATGCAATTCGAGTTGAGGTTCCCAATACTTATAGTCCTGAAGAGGCGATGATCTCAATCGAAAGGGTTTTAAGAAGAGAGCACGACATAGGCCCAGGAGAAGAAAATAATTTTAGGATAAATGATTGGGCTCAATTTACTGATTTACAAAAACAAGCAACCGCAATCTTTTCTGCGCTTCTTATTGGTATTGCAGGGATCAGCCTAATGGTTGGTGGGATTGGGGTGATGAATATCATGCTGGTTTCAGTGACAGAGAGAACAAGAGAAATAGGCTTAAGAAAAGCATTGGGCGCTACCCAGCAGGCAATTCTTCTTCAATTTATAATTGAGGCGGTTACTTTGTGTATTATCGGTGGAATCATTGGAGTTATTTTTGGTTCTAGCTTATATTTTTTAGTAACAATTTTTCAGGACTGGGTATTTACAATACCTTTTTCTGCTATTTTGGGCTCAGTACTATTTTCAGCATGCGTCGGTTTGTTTTTTGGTATTTGGCCTGCGAAGAAAGCTGCACAACTTGAGCCAGCTGTTGCCCTGCGTTACGAATAATTTATGAAAATTATTCAACTACTTCCTGAACTTAAAGTTGGTGGAGTTGAAAGAGGCACAGTAGACCTATCTGATCATCTTATTAAGCTTGGCCATGATTCAGCAGTGATTTCTGCGGGTGGACAGCTAGCAGATTTATTGGATGATCATGGTGCTAAGCATTTTCAGCTTCCAATAGCGAAAAAAAATATAAAGGCTATAGCGCAAATCAGTAATTTAAAAAAAATATACTCTGAGTTCCAGCCTGATATTGTTCACGTCCGATCAAGGTTTCCAGCATGGATTAATTATTTTGCCTTAAAGAATTTTCGAGGCAAGAAACCAATTGTGATATCAACATTTCATGGTCTCTACAGCAAACCTTTTTACAGCAAGTCCATGTCCTACGCAGATGAAATCATCGCTATTTCTCAAACCGTTCATGATTATATTAATAAAAACTACCAAGTAGAAAACTCTAATATACATTTGATATATCGAGGGTGTGATCTTGAGGAGTTTAATTCATCAACATTAAGTGAGGAATGGAAAAAAGCATGGTTTAAAGAATTTCCTCAAACTAAAAATAAACTTATCTTAAATTTACCAGGTAGGATAACTAGTTGGAAAGGGATTGAGTCTTTCGTAGATCTTTTTTCTTATCTAGACACATCAAGGTTTCATGGCATTATCCCTGGTCCTGTTGCTGCAAATAAAAGAAGCTATTTCAATTCATTAAGCAAATTGATTAAACAAAAAAATCTTTCAGATCATCTATCTTTTTGTGGCGCTAGATCTGATATAGCTGAGGTTTATAAAATTTCAGACATCGTTATGAATTTATCATCCAAGCCTGAACCATTTGGCAGGACAATTATTGAAGCTGCTGCTTGCGGTAGCCATGTCATGGGTTGGGACAGAGGTGGCGTCAAAGAGTCTATCGACTCTATTAATCCTATGGGCTTAGTAGAATACGGAAATGTTGAAATGCTTGCTAAACAAATTGATAAAGTCTTGCTGACTTCGCCCCCCGCATCTATACCTGAAAAATTTACAAAAGAGTCTTTGGTAAGCGCAACGATTAAGGTTTATGACTTAGCTTTAAGCAAAGCTTTATAAATTTCTTCTGTTTTCTTCGCAGCACTTGTTAGTGAATAATTTTCAACCAAGGCTGCTTTTATGCCTTCCATATTTAATTGAGGTAACAAAGGCATCATTTCTTCAAGCAGAGCTTGTAAACTCTCTTGATTACCAGGTTCTGACAAGCATTCTGCAGGAATTAAATCAGGAATTATTCCTACTCTTGATCCAAGAACTGGGATTTCATGATTAATAGCTTCCAACAAAACCCTGGGGCCTCCCTCTCTATGGCTAGATACAATCAACCCACTGGCAGTTTTATATTTACCTTCAATGGAGTTGTAATCACAATTTGTTACGATTTTTATCCGGTCTGCAAGATTCAAGTCATGGATAAGTTGAGTAAGTTTCTGTTCCTCTGGACCAGAGCCGATAATTTCTAAATTTTCTTTAATATTGACCCAACTTTTAATTAGCTGATCAAAGCCTTTTACTTTTTCTAGTCTGCCAATAGCAATAATTGATCCACTGCGCGAAGATCGTTTTCCCTCGTGAGATGGATTGAACCAATTGGGGATATAAGTTCCTTTAGGTATACCTTTTACAAGCAATTTATTTACGCCTATAACAGCATCCATGCTTGCAAAAGAATCACTATTTTTTTTATGACCATGGATTGTTGAAACAATCTTTATGTTGCTAAAAATCTTTACTCCCTTCCCTATGAAGCTGGCTTTAGCGCCATGACAATGCAATATAGAGATATTATGAGCATTTAAAAACTTGATTAATTTGTATGTATTAAGTGGAGAGTATCTTGAGCCAATATTTAATGATTTAGTTTTTATAGCAACCATATGATGACGAATAGATTCGTCACAAATAATAACTTGATCTGATATATCAGACATGAATGATGATAGTTCATAAACATGTTGTTCAATTCCCGCAAAGATTTTACTTGATACCAAATGTGCAATTTTCATTTTTGATTGATGAATTTCATTATAGAAAATGACACTTTTTCAACTTCAGCTAAAGGTTCAAAATGTGGGGAAGGGCTTTCAATTTTAGATATGTCTACTCCCCCATTTTTATTTAATATACTTACTACACCAACTCGCTTTGAATTAACTAACTCATTCATAGACTCTCTTATTTTTTTAGCCCCAAAAATTCGTCTGTATTTTGGGTTCTCTATTTGTATTAAATAGGTTTGACCCTTCGCAGATAGTGCCTCAAATACAAGATTTGGGCTATCAGGGGTGACAAATTTTAAAGCCGATTCGATCAAGCTCTCTTGAAATGTATCAGACTCTGGTGAATTTAAGTCAATGAATTTTGCGTTAGGATGTTTATTAAGCTCATCTTTTAATTTTAAGTTGAGGGCTTCTGGCGTTCTGCGCGAATTAAAAATTTTAAACTCATGCTTCGGATGCACGCTTAATATATAGTCCAGCTGCCTTATAAAAATCCCTTGATCAAATTTATAATGCTTACTTGTTCCCCCAATAGCTATTATTGCTTTGTTTTCATCTACTGGGTTTTGAGATGTTGCTGATAGAGAGCCTTGAAATGGAATAACATTTTTAGGAAGCTGTCTTTTGCGAAAATCATGAGTTGGAGCAATAATTAAATCAAAGGAACTTAGTTTATAACTAGGACGAAGCACTGCTATTGAAAATAAATCCTTAGTAATAGTTTTTTTTAGGTGTTTTTTTGCCTGAAGAATTTTTGAATAAACATCATGACCCGCGCCTATAAGTATTGTTGGCCCATTCAATTGATCTAGATTAGAAAATATTTTTGAAAAACTTTCTTGATTTGAATAATTAATGGTGATTATCGAGAATTCTATCTCTTTTTTGAGCTGATCTAAAAGAGCCTGCACTTGTTTGAGATGCCCAGTTTTTAAATCTTGAAACCAGTAAACGTTCATTAAATTTTTACTTATAATTTGATATGTTTAAAATACCCTGTCTATGAAGTCTTGTGAAGGAAATACATCTATAAAATACTCTTAAAATGAATGCTCAAAACTCCAATCATCAAATCGCCATGGATCTTATTTCTCAATATGGTGAAGATGCTGAATCTATAGCTATGCTGAGAGCAGCTGAATATGCAGCCAATCTAAACACCGAGGAGTGGTTAATTTGGGAAGGGGTTATTAAAGAGATTCAAAATATAAATGTTAGCCCAAACCTTCAGTAAAAAATTGATCTTTAAGAGCAAGCGGGCATGGCTAACCCGCTCTAATTGGTCTTAGGGAAAAATATTCTAGAGGAAAATTTTAACCAACTTATCTTTAAGACAACAGAGTTTACAAAAAGTTCATAATTATCTGTTTTTATTTAATAGAGAGAGCTAAAAATAAGAAGCAATAAAATATTGCGCCTATTGCTAAACCAAAACCCAAAGGGAGCTCTTTATCTTTATTTATAGCATAAAGACATAAAGTGATGCTTGATCCAATTAAAAGAATTGGTCCAATTGCTGAAGCGCCAAAAATAGACCCAATGCCACCAAGTAACAAGAAATCACCAGATCCAATTCCATCTTTTGATCTGATCATTTTATAGACTTCGTTGATGCAAAATAATATTCCATAGCCAAAAATTAATCCCAGGAATGAATCCAGTGGAACTGTAAAAAATTCAACTGATATATTTAGAATTAATCCTGACAGAATTAAAATGGCGCTTATAGGTTGAAATAAATGTAGTGTCTGCAAATCTATTATTGATTGAATATATAAACTAATGATAATCAAAACAATTAGCCATGAAGATAAGTTTGCTAAAGCTAATTTACTAAAGATAAATAAAATAAATGCAGTAATTATGAGTTCATTAAAGAGATATAAACGGTTTATTTTTGCATTACAGGCCAAGCATATTCCTCTGCTGTACAAATATCCCATAAATGGAATGAGTTGAATAATACTGAGCTGAGATTTGCATTGTGGGCAAAATGATCGAGGTTTTAAGATATTAATTTCGTTATCTTCTAGCGGCAGTCTATAAATTAACAATGAAGCAAAACTACCAAGACAACCACCAAACGCGATTAACAATAAATTAGTCAAAACTAATTCCATGTTCAGTATTTTATTTTTTGCGAGAAATTAAGAAGCATACGATCAATAGACCGATCGTTGGAATAGCGTAAAGGGAAATTATTAAAAGTTTATCTAGCATTGATTAGAGTCCTTTGGCGCTTGAGTCAGGGCGTCTTGTATCTCCAAAGCCATAAAACAAGCCATTTTTTATTTCTATACTTTCTAATGCTGTCCCAGGCCCAGATAAATAAATCTTTTGGCCTAAAGATTCAATTTTAGAAGCATGTTGAACATCGAAACCTGTCTCTAGCATGAGAACATCTGGCTTCCATTGATGATGTATTCTAGGAACAACAGTTGCATCGGAGATTTCCATTTTAAAAACTAGAGTATTTAAAAGAAATTGAAGAACGGTTGTAATAATTCTAGAGCCGCCTGGTGACCCTGTTGCATAAACAGGCTTACCATCCCTAAGGACTATGGTTGGTGTCATAGAGCTTAACGGTCTCTTGAATGGCTCAATTTTATTTGCTTCTCCTCCAATCAATCCAAATTGATTGGGCACTCCAGGAGCTGAAACAAAGTCATCCATCTCGTTGTTCATTAAAATTCCAGTTCCATCAACCACCACGCCAGACCCAAAGCCTGAATTTAAAGTGTAGGTATTTGAAACAATATTTCCATTTTTATCAGCAACTGAGAAATGTGTTGTATCCAAACTCTCATGCTTCAACTCAGATCCAGGAAGAACCTTTTCGGAGGGTGTGATTGAATTAAGCTTAATCTTATTATATATTTTTTTAGCATATTCTTTGCTGACAAGTGATTGAACTGGAACATCAAAAAAATCTGGATCACCCAAGTATTTTGATCTATCAGCATATGCATACTTCATTGATTCTGTGAGTAATGCTGTATAGGTTGGAGAGTTATGCCCCATCTGGATTAAGTCAAAATTTTCTAGAATATTTAGCATCTGAATAATATGAACACCGCCAGAGGAGGGCGGTCCCATGGTAACTATCTTGTACTCATTAAAATTACCATGAAGAGCTTCTCTCCAGATTGGACGATAGTTTTTTAAATCTTTCTTAGTAATCAATCCTCCATTTTCTTTCATGTAAGAATCAATCTTCGCTGCTACTTGACCTTCATAAAAGCCCTTAACCCCATTTGTGGAGATTATTTTTAACGTATTGGCTAGATGAGGTTGTTTTAGCCTCTGATGCATTTGCACCGGATAATTTGAGTAAAAAATATTTTTAAAATTCTTATACTTTCCAAGTTTTTTATATCGCCTATTGAGAGCGTCAGCCATGAACGGAGAAATAAGAAAACCATCTTCAGCTAATTCAATAGCAGGAGCCAATAATTCAGACCAAGGTAAGCTACCGAATTTCTTATGCACTTCCCACATACCATAAACTGTTCCAGGAACTCCAATTGATAGGACTCCTTGAGTGGCTATTTTCTTATCCACAGATCCATCTGCAGCAAGAAACATATTCTTGGTTGCTGCTTCAGGCGCTATTTCTCTGTAATCAATGCTATAGCTTTTTTGCGAAGCTTCATCGAACATGACCATAAATCCACCACCACCGATGTTGCCAGCTCTTGGCAAGACAACTGCCAAAGCAAATGCTACTGCTATCGATGCATCATAGGCATTACCCCCATCTGCAAGAATGGAGTGACCAGCATTTGTAGCAAGGTAATGCTGAGAAACAACCATGCCATTTTTACCAACCTCAGGGTGAACAATTGCCTTTGAATTAAAAATGGTGGCTTCTATATTCAATGAAAAAGCTGTAAGTACGAGTAATAAGAGTTTCATTTTTAAGTGAGCAGGCCTCCATCAACCCTTAAATCAATACCGTTAATATGTATTGCATCGTCTGACGCTAAAAAAGCAATTGTACTTGCTATATCATCCGGTGACCTATTAACTCCATCAAGGGGCATGATTTTCTTTAACAAGCGAGTATCAATATCTTTTGGCATCATCGGATTAGATGACATAGGAGTTTCAATTGAAGCAGGGCACACACAATTGATATTTAATCCTTTCATTCCATATTCGACGGCAAGTGTTTTTGAAAATGCACTTATCCCTCCTTTTGAAGCGCTATACGCCGCTGTCCATGCATGAGCTCCCAATGCAGCTGTAGAGGATACATTCACAATAGCTCCCTTAGATTTTAGTAAAAGTGGTAGGGCATATCTGCACATAAAAAAAGTACCTGTTAAATTTATATCTAGAATTTGATTCCAATTCTCTAGCTCAACTTCATGGGAATTATCAAAACGTAGAATGCCAGCAATATTTATCAATGCATCAAGTCTTTTATAATTCTTTTCTAAGTCTTTAAAAAAATTTTCAGTGCTAGTAATGGATGAGATATCCAAAACATGCGCGGATGAATTTTTATTTTTTAGCATCTTTTTTGTTGTTTCAAGATCTTTTTTATTTTTATCTATCATTAAAAGATCGGCACCTTCAGCATCTAATCTCAAGGCGGTTGACCTCCCAATACCCGACCCTGCACCCGTTATAACTACAATTTTATTTTTAAACCTTTCCATTATTTAGACTTCCTTTATGATAGTTGCTCTTCAGCAAAAGATTTAGCCCATTTATAGTTTGCCTTTCCATTTGGAGCTCTTTGTACTTCATCAGTAAAAATTACTCTCTTAGGTAACTTGTATGCAGCAATGATGCTACGCGTAGCTTCGATCAATTTTTCTTCTTTAATAACTTTATTATCAACTGTAGATACAACTGCAACAATTTTTTGCCCAAATCTTTCATCAGGCATGCCAACCACAAGGCAGTCAAACACATCGATATTTTTCTTTAGTGCTTCTTCCACTTCTTCGGGGTAAATTTTTTCTCCTGCTGAGTTGATGCAATTACTTCCGCGGCCGAGAAGGGTAATACTTCCATCACTTTCAAGCTTCGCATAGTCTCCAGGAAAACTATACCTAACACCATTAACCTCCTTAAAAGTTTCGGCAGATTTTTTCTCATCTTTATAATAACCAACTGGGACGAGCCCCGAAGTTCCGAGTAGGCCAATTTTCTTTGATCCTGGCTCTAATATTTCTCCATCGTCAGCAAGAACTATCACTCCAGGATTTATTGAAAATTTTGCTGTTTCTGAAGGGTTATCTCTTGTTGTAACAGAACTGCCGATCCCACCCTCGGTAGAGCCCATGGTATCCATTAATTTCATGTCATGATGTTTTAGCAAACCATTTTTTACCTCGGTACTCCACATAACGCCGCTTGAAATAATGGCTTGGACAGTGCTGATATCATATGCGTTATTAGCACTTTCTGCTCTCTCCAAAGCATCAAGCATCGGTCTTGCAAAAGCATCACCCACAATTACAATATTTGTAACATTCTTGTCTTGCACTTGCCTCCATAGTTGATCAGGATCAAAACCGAGATTAGATGTAGTAATAACTGTTCCTCCTAAAAGCAAAGGCAGAAATGCGCCCAACCACATTCCAGTTCCATGCATCAAAGGACAGCCAACCAAACTTTTAATAAATTGATTATTAGCTTTGGATGCCATGATGGATTCTTCTAAATTATTAAGATCTTCTGGAACATCGTATCCCATAGCTTTTAGGGTTCTGAATAAAAAAGCTAGAAATTCCCCTTGTTTGTACATTACTCCCTTTGGCATGCCAGTTGTCCCACCGGTGTAAAGCATATAAACAGTTTCTGGATCTCTGATGATCCTATCCATTGGAGTGTAATCTTGTAAAATTTCTTCGTACTTCATACCTTGATCAAAGTAAGACTTGTTTCCATCTGGAACTTCAATCCATACTTTTACATTTGGTAGAGATTTTGCAATTTCATTAATTCTTGAGCTATAGCAAGCATGATAAAAAACAGCTTCAGCGTCAGAATTGTCCAATAAATAAATAAGCTCCTCTTCTACATACCGATAATTTACGTTAATTGGAACTCCGCCAATTTTAAAAATTGCATTTTGACCTATTAGGTATTCATTACTGTTATTTAAATATAGTCCTGCTTTAGAGTTTGAGCCTAAACCTTTACTTGATAATGCAGCAGCGATCTTGCTGGATCTTAGGTCATAATCTTTCCATGAAACAATATCTTCTCCGCAAATTAGCGCATCATTCTCAGGCACTAAATCTGCAATCGTTTCCCATACTGAGGCAAAATCTAAATTCATCATTTATCTTCTTTTCCTAGGTTTTGTCCTATTCTTCTTCCAGAAAAAATACAATCAGCTATTGAGAGCCCAGATACATAAATATTTGAGCAAATTCCAACTGCTGTTCTTCCAGCGGCATATAGCCCTTTAATTTCTTTGTTATCTAGATTTAGAACCTCTCCAGTTTCCTCATTCACCACAAGCCCACCAAGGGTTAGCGTTGTTAGTGGGGCAAGTTTTGAGTCAATTGAAATATCCATAATATGAAATGGGCCATTAAGCTCTTTTACATCACTGGCGGCCTTGCCAAATTCACAAGATAATTGTGATCGTGCTGCTTGATTATATTTTTCAACCTCTTCAGTAAGCTTATCTGCTGGCAGGTTATATACTTTCGCTAAATCTATTAAATTACCTTTCTTTTTAGAATTAAAATACATCAGCATCCTTGCCATATCTCTTTGAAAGGGAAGAGCTTCCTTGGATTGTTTTTTTGCATCATCTAATAAGCTTTTGCCCAATATCAAATATGCTTTACCGTCATTATGCTCACACATAGCATCCCCAAGGGTTGCTCCATAAACCATCTCATTGCAAAATCTTTGCCCGTTCTTATTCACTACTATTCCCTGGGCAAATGCTAATGGAGGATTTAAAAACCTCCATGCTGTTACTCGATCCATATGATCGGTCTTACCTCCCACGCTTTGCCCAAGTCTAATTCCAGAACCCTGATCATTGGGAGTTCCTAGAGGCATTCCATCATAATATTTTGGTGCATATTCTTTAACCATAGAGCGATTAAAGATAAACCCACCTGTGGATAGACAAACTCCCATTTTAGCTTTGATATATTTAACTTGCCTATGAAGTTGCTCAATTTTTTGAGCTCTTTTGATGAAGAGACCACCAATCATTTGTAATAAATTTGAACCTGGGTAAGAGGGTGGAAGAAGCATCTGCAGCATTTCTCCACGCGAAGTTAATGATTTATGTTTTTGGGCTAATTTCCCCGAGGGTAGCATGAGAATTTTTATTCCAACAACTCTTCCCTCTGAAGTAATGACAAGTGATCGTGCCTCAGTTTGAGTAAAGATTTTTAAACCTTTTTTGATTGCTGATTTCTTTAAGGGATAATAAATTGTTCCTCCGACGCCAATAGGTCTAAATGGTCCTTCTTCATAACCCCTATGCCCCCTTGGAGCAGGCTCTGCATTTTCCATGTAGCTTGGCACCATAGAGTTATCTGAATGGTATAAAAAATACCCAGCACCAGGATAGCTAGTTTTAATCTTGTAATAAGAGGGATCAAATTGAACCCCATTATCCATAAGCCATTGTGTATTTTCAGCTGAAGTGTCACAAAATTTTCTTAAAGTAGATTCTTTAACAATGTCTCCTGTTTCTTGAACAAGGTAATTAAACATATTTTCTGGGGAGTCCTTGACGCCTGCAGCAAGCTGTATTGGCGTTCCGCCACCGGCATAAAACACACCGCCACTTTTAGCAGTTGCGCCCCCACCACTTGTTTTATCGACTCCAATAACAGTTAGGTTTTGATCGAGTGCTTCATTGGCAGCAGCAATTCCAGCTCCACCCATACCTGCAACAACCAGATCAGCCTCATCGTCCCATGCAAATAAGTTTGGATCAGAAATGATTTGTGGCGCTTCTACCTCAGAGAGCCACAGTTCATCATTTGGGTTTATCTCAGTTACCAGCATTTAAGTCCGCAGTTTTGCCTCCGTCTACCACCAAACTGGCTCCAGTTATAAATGATGCATCCGAGCTCAGCAAAAAAGTTATTGGTTTAGCAAGTTCGATTGGTTTTGCAATTCTTTTAAGGGGGATGGTATTAATGGTAGCCTCCATCAATTCGTCATCTGGAATAGCTCTTTTAGTTGCAGGCGTTAGAACAGCACCTGGAATAATGCAATTTACTCTTACATGGGGTGCTGCTTCAACAGCAGTTGCTCTAGTAAAATTGATTAAACCAGCTTTTGCAGCCCCATAAGCTGACATATAAGCCACTCCTTTTAAACCAACAACAGATGCTACGTTTACAATTGCACCTTTTTTAGCGTCTTGCATCCAAGGTAAAACTGTTTTAGTTGCAAGGAATACTGCATCTAGGTTTGCTTTAAAATTTGTTCTCCAAGCATCAAGATCAAGATCAATAATTTTGCCTGTGTGAATGGATGGGGCATTGTTTATTAATCCATCGACTTTTCCAAATGAAGTATGAATTTCTTTCAAAGAATCAACGATCTCTGATTCATTACTGACATCGACATTATGCGAAATTACCTTTGAAGAAATTTTTAATAGCTCCTGATTTGCTTTATCAAGGTTGTCTACATTTCTTCCTGTTATTACTACTGTTGCTCCATATGATAGGCATAACTCAGCAGTTGCATAGCCTATGCCAGCACTAGCACCTGTAATGTATATAACTTCGTTTTCAAGTATATTTTTCATATCCCCCCAATGAAAAATTTAGAAACCTATATTAAAACCTAATGACATATAAAAATAGTCATCCATAAATTTTATGTGATATGGATCAGATTTGTAACCTAAAGTTAGGCCAAAGCCAACGTTTTTATATGAAGAAAAATACTGAGCTTTTGTATGAACTTCTCTTCCGCTTGGATCAAGATCCAAACTCATAGAATGAAAGAGAACATTTTTTTCTTTGGTTCTATAGGTTGGAACATTTAGCTGAAGAGCACCAGATTCTATTCGAATGGGTTGATCAATGGTTACTATAAATGAGTCTATGTTGTTAAAAATTGAAGACTTCAAAAATCCTACTCCAAAAGCAGATGAGTAAAGGTTTGAAAGAGACTTAATCATCCCAAGCTCATTGGAAATGCCATTTGATTTACCCCAGTAGAATGATCCAAACAATTTACCGCCCATTAAATTCATTGAATTAGATAATCCTGCAAATGAAGTCAGCTGATTATTGCTTCCATTAAAAGCTCCTGATCCGCTTAAGCCTAAGCTGGCATCATTTTCTTTCATCACTCCAAGTTGGAATGATGGCATGCTAGATTTTGGTTGAATTTCTAAAAGAGCAACGGTGCTAGAATTTCTTTCACCAAAAATTTCATTTGCTTCAAACTTATTTCTACCAGATGAAAGCGCAACTGCAATATCAAACCCTTGAAAGCCTTGAAAAGTTGAGCCAAAGGTTGTTCCCGAAGCGCTAAAATTTAACCAGGGGTTGCTAAATTGGGATCTCAAGCTTTTTTTAGATCGCAATTCAGAATCTTGAAAAACTCCCATTGCCCAACTTCCATTTAGTCCATGACTTAAAAATGAATTATTGGAATAGTTATAATAGGAAAAAAATTCATTTTTATCCGCTCTTGCGTTGAGCAAGTGATATGGAGTAACAAGTTCTTGAGAAAAAGTATGAGTTTTCAGTCCACCAATTTCTAATTCAGTCTCTCCGGAGGTTACTGTATGAGAAATAGGGGTTTGCATGCTTTCATACCCATCCATGTTTATTATTTGATTTCTATAATCAGAGGTTAAACTTCCCAGAGATCTCCTGAAAGGTGCATCCAATTCATCAAAAAATATAATGGAATGATTGCCAATGCCATTACTTATAGCATCTCCAAATGAAGGACTGGTTAATTGTATATTAGAAAATATTGCTGGGGTCATTGGTCCAGATAGGCTAAGTGACATCATTGCGCTTACTTGGCCGACTGGCTCTGTAGCAGCATTTAGATCCATGAGCCCCTGACCATAAATTGCTTTATCAGCATAGACTCCATTTTTATTTGCGGTCGCAAATAACCTAGAAACTATTTCTTGGCTTCCAAGCTGACCCTCAAAATGATCGGCAATGACAGCTAAACCCCCGGATACAAATGGAGCCGCAAAGGAGGTGCCACTGGTAACTGCGTAACAGGAGTTATCTGTAATGCAGTTATTATAGTTATCATCATTGGTATTACCGATATATATTCCAGTATCCGATGTTGATGTAGGATATGCAGCGGTAATTCTCCCCCCGGGTGCAGAAATGCAATAATCCTGAGCAACACCGCACCTACTCGAAAAATCACTAATCTGACCATTTTCATCAACGGAAGCTACTGCAATGGAATGACCTTGAATTTCTGGGATGTAATGAGCCATTCCGGGCAATAGTTCTGGACTTGAATAGTCTACACCCTGATCTGCGTAACCTCCTGCATTCCCAGCAGCCCATACATAAATAGTTTTTTCTGAATCAGGAGTTCCAATCTGTGACATCTCCGCGATAGTATTAGGAAAAGCATACCTAACTTGTGCTTCAGTATAGTCAATGATGTTGCCTGAATAGCCATAACTGTTATTGACTATATCAACATCATAGTCATTATAAATTTCAAAAAGCTGGCTAAAAAAATTATCTATTCCAGTAAAATCAGGCGCTCCAGATACATTGCCTGATCCATCATCATCACCAATATCAACAGGGTCATAGTCTGGATCTGGTTCAGCAAGTTGAATGGCTACAAATAGAACATTTGCTTCAAAAGCCACGCCGTGCATCGGTGTGATATCTGTTTTGTCTTGTTTACCAGCTGCAACAGAAGCTACCATGGTTCCATGTCTTTTTTGTCTCGTATTTGGGGTGTAATTTGAGTAATTGAGAGCGCTATCATTTGATAGCCTTGTAGCACTAATCTCAACATGGGCATTATCTAGACCAGAGTCAGTAATTCCAATTGTAATACCTGCCCCAGTTGCACCCCTTGCGTAAGCAGATGACGCATTAATAATATCTAGGCCCCATTGGCTTTGATACTCGTAGTAACCCTCGTATTGATCCTTCAGCTCATCAAAAGATAGGGTTGGAGGAGTTACGGGTGGGGTAGGAGCCTGAGCAACTACTGGGGAATTATTGGAGCTGCCACCGCCGCCTCCACCACAAGAAATGAGAGTAAATAAAACTAATGCCAGAGTTCTGTTTTGCTTCATAATAGTTTAGGATTCTTTGACTGTAATTAAATTAAAAATATGTCAGATAAATATAACGAAGTTTTAGCAAATCTAACAGCAGAAGATCAAATTTATGCCTTCGAAGAAGTTACTCATTCCTCAGGAATCACTTACCGTGAATTTAAAAATACCCCTAAGACATTAGCAAGCTTTTTTGAGTTTGGTCTTTTGTTTCCAGAATGGGAATTCATTGTTTTCAATGATGAGAGATATACCTATCAAGATATCCATAAGAAAGCGGCTCAAACAGCCAACGCTTTAAAAAATACTGGCGTTAAAAAGGGGGACAGAGTGGCCATTTGTATGGCTAATAATCCTGAGTACATTATTTCATTTATGGCGGTGACCTCAATGGGTGCCGTTTGTGTTTTGCTGAATTCATGGTGGGTTCCTGATGAGATTACTTATGGGCTAGAAAACTCTGGAGCCACTGTATTAATTGGTGACGAGAAAAGATTGAAGGGTTTGGAAAAATTTACAGAACTCAAGAAGATTGTTGTCAGGCCAGTTAATAAATCAAATGACTATGAGGATTTTAATGAGTTTATAGCTAGTCAATCAGAAAACTTTAGTGAGCCCAGTTTAGATACCCATGACAATGCGACTATCTTTTATACCTCTGGTTCAACCGGCTTTCCTAAAGGCGTGCTATCAACTCACAGAAACATACTTTCAACATTGTTTAGTTGGGCTTTGGTCACAACTCTTAAAAGAGAGGTTGAAGATACAGATAATAATTCACAATCTCAGTCTGCAGACGAGGCTCCTAAACAACAGGCAGCAATTTTGCATTGTGTGCCATTATTTCATGTGACAGGAAGCCATTCAGGATTTCTGATGAGCATCATTGCAGGCAGAAAAATGGTCATGATGTCTAAGTGGGATCCTGGTGCAGCACTTCAATTAATTCAAGATGAAAAGATAGGGGCAATAACAGGCGTCCCAACTCAAACTTGGGATCTTTTAACTCATCCTGACAGAGATAAGTATGACCTCTCCAGCTTTAAAGAATTAAGTGGCGGCGGCGCGCCTAGACCACCTGAACATGTCAAAAAATTGAAAGATGGGTTTAATGATGCAGAGCCTTCAATAGGATATGGGTTGACTGAAACTAATGCAGCAGGAACTCTAAACTTGGGCAAAGATTATTTGTTGCATCCAGGTAGCTGCGGCAGAGCTATTCCTCCGGTAACCGATGTAGCAATCATTGATGAGAATTGGAATTTTATTGCAGAGCCAAAAGCCGTCGGAGAGATTATAATCAAAAGCCCAGCCAACATGGTTGGCTATTGGGGCAATCAAGAAGCCACTGATGAAGTGTTTAATGATGATGGCTGGTTTAAATCTGGAGATCTAGGGTACATAGATGATGGCTTTGTGTATATCGTAGACAGGGTAAAAGATATGGTCATCAGAGGCGGAGAGAATATTTCCTGCATTGAGGTTGAGACTGCAATTTATGCGCATCCATCAGTTCAGGAAGCAGCTGTGTTCGGTATCCCTGAAGAGCGCCTTGGCGAAACATTGTGTGTAGCAATATGCCTAAAACCCTCAATGGAATTATCAGAACAAGAGTTAAGAGATTTTTTGCAAGATAAATTAGCTCCATTTAAAATTCCTTCATTGATGCAAATTGCATATGAGGAACTTCCTAGAGTTGCTTCAGGTAAGTTCTCTAAGACACAATTGCGCGACATTTTTGTTTCTATTGAGCAAAATTAACCTTAATTG
>Ga0206123_10001588_pt1 | contig 21221 bp, 19 predicted proteins | sample Helgoland_Spring_2_FD_160086 | JGI IMG/M metagenome (GOLD analysis project Ga0206123, IMG submission 160086) | Pelagic subsurface seawater microbial communities from Kabeltonne, Helgoland, North Sea - Helgoland_Spring_Bloom_20160316_1 | ecosystem: Environmental > Aquatic > Marine > Epipelagic ...
TCAGATCTGTTGGCTTAGAAATCAATAAGTTGTCGGGAAGTAACCATGGAGATTTTGGTTTACGGATGCGCACTAGTTAGAATTCCGATTCAAACCCACACCAGACTCAGTAGAATCACCATGAAGCTTTGGACAAAAAATTATTGGTGGACCAACTTTGTAAGATTAAACCTGCTGTGGCTGCTTTCACTCTACGGCTGTTCACCTAACGATGCGCCTGTGGCGAGCTATAAAATCGCAAGCCACAGTTTACTGTCCGCGGCATATTCACGCGATGCAACCCAATACTTTGTCGGTACTATCAATCACGGCGGGAGCCTCTGGAAGGCACCGGGACGAGAAATTTCCCGAAGCGAGCGACTATTCGACTGGAATCATACCTCGGATGAGTTTTCTGCCATCCGGGTTGCGGTTTTTTCCGCTGATGGCCGTTTTGTAGCAACCACCGAAGGTAGCGGAATGGTAGTTTGGTCAACGGAAACTGGCCAATCAGATCGCTACTGGCAAAGCCCCTCACGAATTATTGATCTAGATATTTCCAGCGGCGGCGAATATGCATTATTAGCTCTGGATGATCAAAGCGCCGTTCTGTTTAATCTAATGCGAGGCGGGATTGTCGGAAAATTACAACACCAGGAGACAATTAGTGGAGTCGCAATCAATGATGAAGCAACTCTGGCCATCACAGGCGCGAACGATGGTGTCGCTAAAATTTGGTCCCTGGAAGACGGGGAACCACAATTCGAACTGAACCATAAAACCCCAGTCAACTATGTTGCGCTTTCACCCTCAGGCGCTTTTGCAGTTACCGCCGCTTATCAGGGACCTGTGTCGGTCTGGGATACTAAAACCGGAAATCAGATCGTCAGGTTGTACCGGGTAAATCCAGGCATCACCTCCCTGAGGTTCAGCGAAGATGAAAATCTGTTACTTATTGGCACAGCCAGGGAAAGTATCCACCTGATGGCGCGAAGCTCTGGAGAGATGCTTAAACACTGGAAGATTCCAAACGATGGTCCCTGGCATAAGGCGGCGGTCATTGCTGTTTCATTTGGGGCGGGCGCCGAAGCAGGTCAAAATGACTATCACGCGATTAGTTCCAGTGGGTTCGCCTACACCCTGGCTGGCGACCTTTAATTCCCACGAACTTTCCGGTCAATTTCTTCTTTTCGCTGATCAACGGTTTCCTGCATATTGTTTACCGAATCCATCAACTCACCGATTTTCTCAGGCGAGACTGTCGTTAAACCCGGTGGAAGTGCTGAGAATGGACTGGCCGCTGCTTTCTTTTCCCGATCTGGCGCTACATAAGCGTCCATGGTGTTTATCTGCCCATCCAGTATGACAAGCTCAGCACCGGACTCATCGACAGGGGTGCTCGAAAACTGCCACACGCCGTTTTCATCTTGCCATTTGTAGATTTTGGTAGGCTCAATGCGCCTGTTCACTTCTGCCGTGGTCGGACCCGGACTCGAGCTACTGAACAGTTCATCAAACGTCATCAGAGGTTTGCCGTCCGGACCATTAATAAAAAACAAGCCCGCACACGCAAGAACAGTTATACCTATCATTAGTTTAATCATTTCTTCACTCCCTTTATCGCCCGTAGATTGTTCTTGCATCAGCGACAAAGCACAAGTTCTCTGATGTTATAATTAGTTTAATCTAATCCGGCAGATACACCATGCTCACCTTCGCAAACCTGGCACTCCGCAGGGGTACCCTTCTTCTATTCAATGACGTCAGTTTTACCATCCACAAGGGTCGTAAGGTTGGGCTAATCGGCGCCAACGGTGCTGGCAAGACCAGTCTGTTCAAGTTGATTACAGGAGAACTGGAGGCCGATGCCGGTACCCTGGATTTCCCACAAAGTATGGAAATCTCATATCTTGAGCAAGAAGTGGCCGCGACTGAAGAGTTGGCGCTTGAATATGTAAAAGGTGGTGATCGACATTGGGTGGAAATCAACCGGGAAATTGATCAGGCGGAACGCGAAGAAAAATTCGAAAAGATTGCAGTCCTGCACGAAAGAATGGACGCCATTGATGGCTATACCGCAAACACCAGGGCTGAACAGTTACTGATGGGACTCGGCTTTAAGGTTGATGAATTTAGCAAACCATTATCGTCTTTCTCCGGCGGTTGGCGAATTCGCCTGAATCTCGCAAGGACACTCATGTCACCGGCAGAATTGTTGCTGCTTGACGAACCCACCAATCACCTCGACCTTGATGCAATTATGTGGTTGTCAAACTGGATAAAACAATTCCAGGGTTCGATGATTTTAATCTCCCACGACAGGGAATTTTTGGATGAGACAGTCAACTCAATTGCCTACCTCAGTAACAAAAGCATCGAATTATTTAGCGGAAATTTTTCCCAGTTCGAAATTATCAAGGCGGCTCGTTTGGCGGAACAACAAAGCAGCTACGTCAAGCAGCAACGCGAAATCAAACATATGCAGGATTTTGTCAGTCGTTTCCGGGCAAAAGCTACCAAGGCGCGACAGGCACAAAGTCGTATTAAGGCACTGGAGCGAATGGAACGAATTGCGCCGGCCCACATTGATTCCCCATTTTCTTTCCAAATCCCGACTGCGGAAAAGAGCTCCGATCCCTTACTCCTTTTGGACCAGTGTGAGCTTGGATATACCGACGCCATTTTAAGTAACGTAAGTTTAAGTCTTCATCCGGGCGATAGAATTGGATTGTTAGGTCACAATGGGGCAGGTAAAACTACTTTAATGAAGACTCTAAGTGGCGAATTGCCCCTCATCCGAAGTGCGGCGAGTAAACAGAGCAACACTAAAACTAAAGGACGAAGAATTGAAGGAGAGAATCTGCAGATAGGCTATTTTCCCAGCACCAGGTAGATGATCTTGATCTTGATATAACGCCCATGACTTTAATTCGTCGAGCAGACCCAAAACTCAGCGACCAGGGTATTCGGAACTACCTTGGCGGCTTTGATTTTCGTGGCGACCGGGTTAACGAGATTATCAGTATCTTTTCCGGCGGAGAAAAAGCCCGTCTCGCACTTGGCCTTGTTGCCTATTCCAAACCTAATTTACTGTTAATGGATGAACCTACCAATCACCTTGATATCGATATGCGTCAGGCGCTAACGGTCGCGCTGCAAACATTTGACGGAGCAATACTCCTGATATCGCACGATCGGCATCTTCTGAGTAATGCGGTCGATTCATTTCTACTGCTCGACCAGGGAACACTCCGTGAATTCGACGGGGATTTGGAAGACTACAAACGTTTTGTTCTAACTGACGGTCTTAAAAATACAGGTGGAAGTAATCAGGGCGAAGGTGATCGCAAAAGTTCAGGCAAGCAGAAACAAACGACAAAAGCGAGGGTTACTGAACCAGAAACCGACAGAAAACCAGCAAGCGGTGGCTCTGGCGGCAAACAGGCCAGGCAATTAAAAACGAAATTGCGCACACTGGAAACCCGCCTGGAAAGACTGAATAGAAAGCTCAGTGAAGCTGAAGAAGCACTCACAGAGACTAGCCTGTATGAAAATGGTGGCGGTGATGATTTACAAAAGCTTTTGCGTGATCAACTGAGCTTGAAAGATCAAATCGAGGAACTCGAGGAAACCTGGCTTGAAATGACAACAACCCTTGAAACGCTATAGTTAGTTCCCGTCCATAAATAGACAAATTCAGCCGAAACTGCAAAACTAAAAATAAGTTAGGTATATATTACAGGCACTTACGAGGGAAGTAATACCGCCGAAGATAGTTTGTGGATAGACACTAGTCAGCCTGGAGGTTATAGCTCGCGAAGTTTCTTTTGCATTTGATGCATGGGTACCGGTACTTCGCCAACTTCATAGCCGGTGAATTGATGATCGATATGCCAGCCCTGGGACAGGTAAAATGCGATCGCGTTATCATTGTGAGTGAGGACATCGAGCTTTGCCAGGTCATAGCCTTGATGCAGTATTTGGGTTTCACCCTCATGCAGTAGAAGAGATCCAAAACCTTTTCGCTTTTCCATTGGCTGCAGATGGATCGATTCGATCTTGTCTTTGATGACATAGAGCATACCGATAATTTTGCCGGGTGATGCGATGACCTGGAAGTCCTGCCAACAGGACTTGGCAAATCGTTCAGGTTCCTTCATCTGGCTGAACGCAATATTTGCCGCCTCAGGTACAATGGGCGACATGGTTGTGAGGAAGGAGTTGCGCAATAATTCGCCAAGAGCAGGCACGTCTTCAAATTTAGCAGCTCGTATCTGATAGTTACTCTCTTTGTTCATTGTCTTTTTTGATCGTCGTTGTACATCTTCGCTGTAGATTGTCTTTGGTGATTGTCTCTATCGTTTCCTGGTCAGTCTTTTTACCGGAGTTATTAAGATCCAGCGGTGAAATCACAGGTTGTAACAAACTATACACCAGCTTTGTCGGCAAAGATCTTGTTGTTTCCAGGAAGAAACCGGTTCGAGCACAGTTGTTTCAGCGCGATTGGCGATTGATTATTCCGGGCAAACTGATCTACTTTGTGTGACGACACTCTCTTTGGCTTCAGATGTTCGCTGAATTGAGCTAAATAATCAGGTGCTGCTATTCAGGATTGAACCAGCTACCGCTTGATTTGAAAAATCCGGTAAGGAGGTTAACGAGAATGGCCACAGGCACCCACGAATATCGGGATGACCCCCGTAATGTAAAGATACTCATCAATATCAATGGCGAACTACTGCCAAGAAGTGAAGCAAAGATATCGGTTTTTGACAGCGGATTTATCCTGGGGGACGGCGTCTGGGAGGGCATAAGGTTACATCGCGGCCGCCTGGCTTTTATCCAACAGCATATGAAGCGGTTGTTTGATGGTGCAAAGGCACTGGATCTGGATATTGGTTTGACTCAAAAGGATCTGGTTGCGCGCATTGAGAAAACCTGTGAAGCCAATGGAATGGAAGACGGAGTACACATCCGCCTGATGGTCACCCGGGGAGAGAAGGCAACACCCTATCAAGACCCACGGATCACCATCGGGGGCGCGACAATTGTCATTATTGCCGAGTTCAAGACGCCCCTGATTGCCGAAGACTTTTGCGGAATCGAGCTTTTTACAACCCACGTACGGCGGGGGTACCCCGATGTACAGGACCCAAAACTCAACACTCATTCAAAGCTGAACTGCATATTTGCCTGTATTCAGGCAGCCAAGGCAGGGGTGGATGAAGCCTTAATGCTGGATCCTCACGGATTTGTTGCCACTTGCAACTCAACTCACTTTTTCATTATCCGGCAAGGAGAGGTCTGGACCTCATCTGGTGATTTTTGCCTTGACGGGATTACCCGTAGAAATGTGATCGATTGTTGTAAGAAAAACGATATTGCTGTGTTTGAAAAGAACTTTACACTGTCCGATGTCTACTCCGCTGAAGAGGCGTTTGTGACAGGAACCTTCGCCGGGCTCACTGCGGTCAGAATGGTTGATGGCAGAATAATTGGTGATGGTGAAAATTGGCCTCAGCTTGACCGTTTGCAAAATTTATATATCGATTTGATCGAAGCGGAAGGTGTGAATTGACTACTCGTATTGCCATGTGGTCTGGACCCCGAAATATATCAACGGCCATGTTACGTAGTTGGGAAAATAGACCGGATACCTCGGTAGTGGATGAACCTTTTTATGCTTGTTACCTGAAGCGAAGTCGGTCTCAACACCCGGGATTTGACGAAATCATGGCGTCCCAGTCAGCTTGTTATGAGGATGTTGCACTCGCGATGTCAAAACAGTTGTGTGCAACAACAATCCAGTTTCAGAAACATATGACTCATCACCTTTATCATGATAATGATCTGGGCTGGACTAAAAATTTGAAACATTTTTTCCTGATTAGAGATCCAGTAGAAATTGTTAGATCCTATACCGCCGTTCGCGGAACCTGCACACTGGAAGATATTGGGGTGGAACAACAGCTTTGGCTATATCAAAAAATCAGTGATATTACCGGGCAAGATATTCCGGTGATCGATTCAAACGATGTACTAAACGATCCCGCCCGCTTAATCCAAATGTTATGCGATAAGCTGGAAGTACGCTTTACCGATAAAATGTTGAAGTGGCCCGCTGGTAAACGAGATACCGATGGTGTCTGGGCAAGATACTGGTATGCGTCAGTTGAGTCTTCTACAGGATTTAAGGTCCGTGAAAAATCCGGGGTCGAACCCAGGGTGGAATATGCGTCCCAGGAGAGTGAAGTCGTTCGGCGTGCCATGCCCTCTTTTCTTAAGCTCCACCGCTTGAGACTAAACCCGGAGGAAGGCTAGGGGAAATTCACTTTAGCTGCTGTTAATCAGGGTATTTATCAGCCCTGTTAATGCCTGAATACATGCTTCCTGGCGAACATCATCCCGATCACCCGGCAATTCAAAAATTGATGTTTGTACAATTTTTGGTTCATGGGTTGACCTGCTCCTCATTGCCCAGCCGAACCACACGGTTCCGAGCGGCGTTGTTAAATTTCCACCACCGGGACCGGCAATACCTGTCACTGATACAGAAATGTTGGCGTCACTTTTGTTCAATGCGCCGAGCGCCATCTCCCGCGCGACAGGTTCACTTACCGCGCCGTGATGTGAAATTAAATCCTGTTCGACTCCAAGTAGTTTATGTTTGGCCCCAAGCGTATAGGTGACAAATCCTGAATCAAACCAGCCCGAGCTACCGGCAATCTGTGTGCAGGAAGCGGCAACTAATCCGCCGGTGCAGGACTCTGCTGTTGTGATGTGCATGTCTTTTGCGAGGGCAAGTGTACCGAGGCGGGAGGCGAGATTGTAGGTTTCAAGTTTAAAGGCTTCTAAGTCAGGCACGATGATCGATTCCCTTGTTCCGGATCAGGGTCAATTGTCATTAGTCAGTGGGTTCAGACAATCAATTATGCCCGGAACACGAATACCCGAACCTGGATTACAGGCCGCCGAGAGTGACTCATAGTAGTCAGCCAGCCAGGGCCAATTTTATTTTCGGTTTGAGTGCTATCTCCGCACTCAACGAGTTTGACACAAGGCAATTTTTTTCCGACTTTATCAGCAGTTTGGTCGCTGTCTCAATCAACTCGTCCGACCGAACAACCAGTGTCGGACGAACCATAATCTTTGTGAATTTTGTGATTCCATCAACTCGATCAAGCGTACCTTCAACCTCACACTGAATTTCGTCAAATTCGAATTTTGAAGCTCTGGCAACTGCCTTGAAAGTCAACAGAAAACAATCTGCGACGGCAGCAATCAGTAATGTTTCCGGTGACCAGCGCTCTCCTGAACCACCAAATTCAGCCGGTGGTTCGGTTTCGATAATGGGTAGGCCGGCAGCACTAACATCAATTCGGTCGGTGAGCATAGTCGCTGTGACAACGTAATGATGTGGTAGTGGTTGCATGTTAGATCCTCTGAATAGTGGCGATAATAGTAGGTATTATTTCAGTGGGCTTCATTGATGTAAATCAGGAACGTGGCGACTATTTATCAGATGGAGAAGAGTGAAGTTTTACTGGTTTTCTTCACTCGCAAAATCATAGTCCATATTCTCCAGCGGGGGTGAGATGTAATAGCCCTGAATGAAATTGACTCCCGCCTGCCAAAGCGTTGAGAGTACTACCGGGTTTTCGACGCCGGATATTGCGGTGAGCACACCCGTCGACTGGAGCGATTTCACCATATCGATGAGTTCTTTTTGTTTATCGACATCATCTTCTATTTGTTGCGCAAAAGATCCATCAAGTTTGACATAGTCAGGCGTCAGGTGCTTAAGCAAATTGAAGGGGTTCAGTGAGCAACCAAAATGATTAATTGATGTTTTGCAGTGGAGCTGGGCAAGCCCCTTTGAAAATTTGGTGGCATGTTTGATGTAAGAAGTTGCATCGTTTTCATGTATTTGAAAAATGATTGTGTCGCTTGGAAGGCGAGCTGCTTTTAGCGCTACACTTACCCAGGGAAGGAAAGTGTCGTCAGAGACAGACTTATGAGTAACGTTAATAAAAAGCCGTGCTTTGCTACCGGATGCACGGTGAACTGATAACATTTTGATTGATTGTAATATTACCCACCTGTCAAGTTTCTCGAGTAAACCTGCGTCTTCTGCTGGACCTAAGAATTGCCCGGGTGACAACTCGTTACCATCGTCGTCCAATAACCGGAGTAGCACCTCAAATTGCTCGTCATCATCGCCATGCAAGCTGACGACGGGTTGAAATAGCAGTTTGAACGAATTATTGCTGATAGAGCTTCGAACAAGTTCTTTGATATTTTCTGATGTGAGAGCCTTCCCGTCTTCACCAACTTTAACCTGCTCGGCTTGATAGAAATTCACACCGTTTCCATCAATGATGCTTGCGGCTGCTTTGTGTGCCCGGGAAATTATTTCTTCGCTGGTTGGTGCGTTTTCAGTGATGAGCGAAAGACCAATGCTGACTGAAAGCTGGTAGCTTTTGCCAGAAATTTCTGACATGTGATTCTCAACCCGGGACCTGATTTCTTCGGCGATCTTCGCGGCAACATCTTTGTCCGAAGTTCGATATAACAGCGTAAACACGTCATCCCCAAAGCGGGCCATGATGTGGGTATCTTCCGTAAGCTGACGAATGAGTGCCGCAAGATCCCCAAGTACAAGATCGGCGTTTGAAATGCCGGCCTCCGCCCTGATACGTGAGAAATGATCAATGCTGATATAAAAGAATACATAGCCGTGCTGACCATTGTGGGCCTGATCAACAGCTGAATCGAGTTGCTCTATAAAATAGGTGCGATTGTATAAGCCTGTCAGCAGGTCCTGGCTCGAAATTTCCTTGATTCTGTCTTCGAGTTCACTGTCGTCCGTCATCGAACGGAAAATTACCTGGGTACAGGCCTCACCGTCGTAGGTGGCGGTTGAGAGCGTGAGGCTGGAGAGAATTTTGGAATCATCGCTTGTCACGCAGGTGAATTCCTCAACATCCTCTCCGCTTTGCTCGAAGGATTTAAGGAAAATTTTAAACTTGTCCTGATCTTCCGAGGCGATCAGGTCAATGATTGGGATACCGGCAAAATCATCGGGATCATCGTAACCAAACAATTCCGAGTAAGCATTGTTCGTGTAGATGTGCATGCCCTCATGCACATAGGCGATTGCTGCGCTTGAACTGTCCAGCAACAATTGATTACGTCGGTCAGTTTCTCTTAGTTCAACTTCGGCTCTTCTTCGCAGACGTCGATTTTCCAGATTACCCAACTCTCGCTTGATAATCAGTCCAAGCCGCTCGTCATCATCTTCAAGTGCGACATCCAGGGCGCCCAGTTTCATGCCCTGGGTTATCGACTCAATTTCACGATTGTCCGCTAGCAAAATTGTGGGTACATCAATGTCGAGTTCGCGAATCGTGTCGATTGCTTCTTCCGCGGTGAGATCGTTCGCTTCACTACAGGCTAATAGTAGATCCCAGCTTCGGGTTTTGAGCTTATCAACGAGGTCGGCCAGGGATTCGATTTGATGGGCACGCGTCGCCCGTCCCGCAGTCCGCAGTAGTACGATCAGTTCTTCAGCCCTGTTTTGTGATTCTGCCAGAATCAAGAGCCTGACTGGTTCCTTGTCACTCATTCAATGTATCCAATTCTATCGGCATACTATAGCAGAAGCGGACTGGTAGATGAGAGCCCACTGGATGAAATGACGCTCCAATTCATCCCTCCGAAGCGTTATCATTCACGTTCGAAAATTCTGAGAGAAAAAGATAGATGGCTACCTTTTCAACTAATGAGTTCAAGTCCGGACTAAAAGTGATGCTGGAGGGCGACCCCTGCTCCATTCTTGAGAATGAGTTTGTGAAACCGGGCAAGGGACAGGCGTTTAACCGGGTCAAAATGCGTAATCTCAAGTCGGGCAAGGTCTGGGAAAGAACATTTAAGTCAGGTGAATCCCTTGAAGGTGCCGATGTGATGGATTTGGACATGGAATATGTCTACAACGACGGTGAATATTGGCATTTCATGAAAACAGATGGCAGTTTTGAGCAATTAGGTGCCGATGAAGCGGCTGTGGGAGACTGCATCCGATGGCTGAAGGAACAAGACAGCTACCTTGTGACCCTATGGAATGACGCACCTATTGCTGTTACGCCGGCGAACTTTGTCGAGCTGGAGGTGGCAGAGACTGATCCCGGTTTAAAAGGCGATACCGCCCAGGGTGGCACAAAACCAGCCACGCTAAGTACCGGTGCCGTCGTAAAAGTGCCACTTTTTATTAATATTGGAGAAGTCATTCGGGTTGATACTCGTACAGGGGAATACCAGAACCGGGTTAAGACTTAAATCCGGAATGCCCCCGAGAAGGTGGTGGTTGTGACCTGGCGTCCGGGCATTGATGCCTCGACATTGAGGACCAGAAGTCGGATTTACAGCATAATTCGACAGTTTTTTGATGACCGTGATGTGATTGAAGTGACAACCCCTGTTCTGGGTGCGAGGGGTGTGTCTGATTTGCATATAGAAAGTCTGACCTTGCATCAGGGTGAACAAACATTCTTTCTGCAATCTTCACCCGAATACAGTATGAAGCGCCTGTTGGCGAGCGGTAGTGGGTCCATCTATCAAATCTGTCCAGCCTTTAGGGCCGGGGAGATGGGTTCACGACACAATACTGAATTTGCCATGCTGGAGTGGTACCGGGTGGGTCTTTCGATCGATGACTTGATCATGGAAGTCTCTAATCTGGTGCAGTCCCTGGTCACGGCAATTCACGGCAAGCAAATCCAGATAGAGCACTATAGCTATGCTGAACTGTTCATTGGTCGCTTTGGACAGAACCCGCATACAGCAACCCTTGCAGAGTTGCGCCAGTTAATTGAGCAAGCAGGACTCGCGTCCGATCATATTGATAACATCGGTGATGATGCGACCAGTAACGCTTATCTTGACCTGCTTTTTTCCAGCTCGATTGAACCGGAACTACAAAACCCGGCATTTGTCTCGGATTTTCCCGGAAGTCAGGCTGCTCTGGCAAAAAAAGCTGTTAATGAGTCCGGCGATGAGGTCGCCAGGCGTTTTGAGTTCTATTGGCGGGGAGTTGAATTGGCTAACGGCTACGATGAGCTAACCAATGCCGAGGAACTTGGCAGCCGATTTGATGAAAATAATATAAGTCGCACTGCCAGGGGCCTGCCGGTCGTGGCGAGTGATGAAAAACTGCTGGCGAGTATGTCGAAACTGCCGGATTGTGCGGGCGTGGCAGTGGGGCTCGACAGGTTGGTCATGCTTTTGTGTGAGAAAACATCGATTGACGAAGTGATTGCTTTTAGCCAGCAGCGTTTGTAATTAGCCGCTGCGATGCCCGGTTTCATCCATCTTCGCAACCAGGGGGTCACCTAACTTAACCGACTGATTGGCTTCAATTTCCCAGTGGACCCGTTGTTCCAGCAATACGATCGCAGTCGAGCCCATCAGAAAACTACCTAGCTCATCTCCCTGCGCCATTGATTTTGCCGGTTCGAATACCTCGTTTGAGAATTTACCGGCAGGAAAAACATCGGTTTGCCAGGCCGGGCGTATCCCGGCGACGATCATGGCGCCCACCATAATGACGGCCATGGCACCCTGGGCGGTATCAAAATACATGACATAACGTTCATTAATAGCAAACAGATCGTCGACAGCTTCAGTTGTAGCTTTGTTGACGGAGAATAGTTTGCCGGGAACATAGGTGCCTGACTGGATGGTTCCACCAAGGGGGCAATGAACGCGATGATAGTCTTTAGGTGACAGATAAATTGTAACAAAGCTGCCGTCTCTGAATTTGTCGGCTGCAGCCGCATTGGCCAGCAGTTTTTCGAGGGTATAATGTTTTCCCTTGGCTTGAATCAGCTTGTTTCCGTCAATATCACCGCAAGCCGATACAAGGCCCTCAGCCGGTGAGCAAACCGCACCATTGACCGACCTGGCGTCGGGCTTGAGGGTACGGGTGAAAAAATCATTAAAAGTCTCATAGTCCCGATAATCTGCACGGTCGGCCTCCGAGAGATCCACCTTGAATATTTTGATAATCGTGGCGATGAACAGGTTTTTTATCCAGCGGATACGGCTTGATGCAACGACCCCAACCAGTCTGGACAAAAAGTGCTGGGGTGTCAGGTGCTGCAGTACGATTGAGAATTTGCTCATCCCGTTTCAACTGGTGTATCGGAATCATTTCCCCACTCAGACCATGAGCCAGGGTAGGCCCTGATGTCATATCCGAGTGATTTTCCAATCAGGTAAGTCAAACCGGATCGGTGATGAGTCTGGCAGTGCGTTATTATCTGCTTGTCTTTGGTCAATCCACGATTCACTAAAACCTCGTTGATATCTTTTCGAATTCGCAGCTCGGATTCACGATCCATGGTCTCTAGCCAGTCCAGATTAATTGCGCCGGGAATATGCCCCCCCCGCAATGAGAATTTCTTTTCTCCAAGATATTCAGCCGGGCTTCGTGCATCCCAGATGAGCACATTGCCGTCGTCGAGGCTTGCAAGGACCTCCTCTTTTGTGGCGGTGAAGCTGGGTGAAATCGTGAGAGTTACCTCGGTCATTGCAGGTTCGGGGATTGTTTCTGTCACCGGATACCCGGCTGCCAGCCACGCATGGATGCCGCCGTTAAGATAGGACACTTTGCTATGGGAAATGAGATCCAGGGTCCAAACGAATCTGCCAGCCCAGCCTCCGCCTTCATCATCGTAAACCACGATGTGTCGATCTGCTGAGTATCCGATGCGTGAAAAAAGCGCTTCCAGTTGGGCTATACCCGGAAGCTTGCCCGGTGCAGGTGGGGTACCACTGATTATCTCAGCTGGGCTCACATGAATCGCGCCAGGTATATGGGCTTTCTCGTATCCATCCTGTTTGGATAGATCAATGATCAGGAGGTCGTCGAATTCCGGGTAACCCTGGAGTTCTGATGGTTCAATAATGAGTGGTAACATGTGGATCTCCAGTCTGGATCACACATTTTACCAAATCCCGGCCAGGAGAAGCGAATTTGTCAGTAGTCTCGTCGAAAAAAAACCCGGGACGTGGTTACTGTGCTAAATTTTCGGGTAATATTGCGTTCTCCGTTCTGTTGCCTGATTACAGTCTTCGCTTTTAGTTGTTTTAAGCACCGAAGGGATCCATCTCAACTGCGGCTAACCCGTTGTGCATCTAAACTATGGACGAGCAAGACGACAAAAAATGCGGATAAGTGATAATTACAAGGCAAGGAGTTTGAGTGAGTTATTCTGAAAACCTCGTTTGGATGGACCTCGAAATGACGGGGCTTGATCCGGAGAAGGAAAGAATTATTGAGATTGCGACAATTATTACTGATTCGTCGCTGACTATCCTTGCCGAGGGTCCTGTTATTTATGTCAAGCAAGCGCCGTCGCTGCTGGATAAAATGGATGCATGGAATACAGAGCATCACACCGCCTCCGGGCTTGTCGAGTTGGTTAAGACACAGGGTGTGACCGAGGCAGCCGCTGAAGCTGCGACCCTGGCATTTATTAAAAATTATGTTGAGGAAGGTCAATCGCCACTATGCGGTAACTCGATTGGCCAGGATCGCCGATTCCTGGTGAAGTACATGCCGCAACTTGAGAGTTACTTGCATTACCGAAATCTCGATGTGAGTACAATCAAGGAGTTAGCTGTTCGCTGGCGTCCTGATGTTGCAGATGGCGTGAATAAGGAGGGTGCCCACCGGGCAATCGATGATGTCAGGGAATCGATTGATGAACTTAGATTTTATCGAGATAATTTTTTCTCACTGAAATAGATAGCCATCAGGTTTGACTGCTTTACTGACGCGATGCCTGTTGTTCAATTGCCCATGATATGTGCTCTTTGACAAGCTCCGATGCGGTCTCCTTTTTTAATGTGAGAGCCTGGATGACTTCCGGGTCATGACTTGCATTTCCGAGGGCGACTGCGATATTGCGTAACCAGCCTTCATAACCTGTTCGGCGGATCGCGGATCCTTCGGTGTTTTTTAAAAACTCCTGTTCCGACCAGCCAAATAAGACCAGCAGTGCAGGATTATCCAGATTGTGGCGAGGACTAAAGTCTGCTTCTTCGCTGAAGCTGGCAAACTTGTTCCAGGGACAAAAAACCTGGCAGTCGTCACAGCCAAAAATCCTGTTGCCTATTGGCTTTCTAAGTTCAAGCGGTATTGAGCCCCGGTACTCAATGGTTAAGTAAGAAATGCACTGGGTCGCATCCAGGCGGTAGGGCGCCACAAATGCATTGGTTGGACAAACGTCCATACAGGAAGTGCAACTGCCGCAATGGGACGAGACAGTTGGTTCATCGACCATTAACGGAATGTCAGTAAACATTTCCCCGAGAAAGAACCATGAGCCGGCGTTTTTGTTGAGCAATAACGTATTCTTCCCGATCCAGCCAAGACCGGCTTTTTCTGCCAGTGCTTTTTCCAGAATTGGTGCACTGTCGGTAAAAACCCTGGCGCTGTGGTGCGTGAGATCTGCTGCTGCGAGATATTCCTCCATGCGTTGCCAGAGCCGCAGTAATCGTTTTCTAATGACTTTATGGTAATCGCGACCCAGTGCATACCTGGCAACATAACCTTTTTTGTCCCTGTTCCCGGGACCTGACATTTTTTCAGTAGCGGTGTCATCCGCGGTTTCAGCAGTGGTTATGGGGTAATCATCACTATTGTCTGAAGTGATAATTGATTTCGTTTGTGTGTCTTTTAAGTAGTTGAGTCTGACGCAAATTACCCGTTTGGTACCGGCGACCAGTTCCGCGGGGCGGGACCTTTTGGTTCCGTGGGCCGCCATGTAGTGCATGTCTCCGTGATAGCCGGATTCAAGCCAGCGATCAAGATGCGATTCATGTTCATCAAGCCGAGTATCTGTGATCCCCACTTCCTGGAAACCCAGATCTTTCCCCCATTGTTTTACCAACACAGTGAGTCGTTGATAAATATCGTCGGTCATAGTCGTGATGCCTTATAATCGACAGGTTTAATGCCATCGGAACAGAAGCGAATTTTTAACATGATTAAATCACTGGAGGATAGACGAATGTTGCCTGCGGCGCTATTTGATGCTGGCTCAGTGCGGGAACTTGATCGGATCGCGATTGAAGAACAGGGCATCACCGGAATTAGCCTGATGCGGCGGGCGGCTGTTGCCTGTGTTGAGGTAGCACAGGCACGTTGGCCTGAAGCGAAGTCTGCGCTGGTCTATTGCGGAAATGGCAACAACGCTGGTGATGGCTATTTAATAGCAGGAATCCTCGCGCAACGGGATTTCAAAGTTGATGTGGTTGTGGTCGGAGATGTCGATAAGCTGGGTGCTGACGCACGTAAGGCGTATCGGTTTTGTCAAAACAGTGATGCGGTGATTAACAATTTAGCACCTCAGGTTTTCAGTCAAAGTGCAGACCTGATTTTTGATGCATTGTTGGGGACAGGACTTAAAGGCCCCGTCAGGGATCGGTTTGCAGCGGTGATTGATAGTATCAACAGGCAAGCTGATGCCACATCGACTCCGGTTGTGGCGGTGGATCTCCCCTCTGGACTGAGCGCAGATTCAGGGGGGAGATTAGGTGTAGCGATTCGCGCGCAGGCAACGGTGACCTTTATTGGTACCAAGCGTGGATTGCTCACCGCGGACGGACCTGATCATTCCGGAACGCTTTATTTCGATGATCTTGAAGTGCCCCAGGCGGTTTTCGATCGTTTGCCCCCTGATGCGGTATTGCTTTCAGAACACATGATGAAAGGATCCCTGCCTAAACGCCCCAGGAATTCCCATAAGAATAAATTTGGCCACATCCTTGTGGTCGGTGGTGATGAGGGGATGGGCGGTGCAGTCGCTATGAGTGCAGAAGCGGCTTTACGCTCGGGCGCGGGGCTGGTTTCAGTCGCGACCCATCCTACCCATGCCCAGGCGCTGTTGGTTCGGACGCCTGAGTTAATGGTCCGGGGAGTACTGTTTGACGATCCGGATCTCGATAAGCCAAACGATACACCTGAAGCGGGGATTGGTCGTTCTACAATTGAGCGCCTGCTAAACCAGTGTTCTGTCATTGTATTGGGGCCCGGGCTTGGGAGTTCTTCCTGGTCCAGGCAGATGTTTGAAATTGTGATGTCGCATTCCGCCCAATCCGGCAAGCCGATGGTGGTTGATGCGGACGGATTAAACATGATGACTGTCGGGGTGGAGCGCAGGGACAGTTGGATACTCACGCCGCATCCAGGAGAAGCCCGAAGGTTGATTTCCAATTTACCTGCTAGCCAGAATGTCTCGGATGATTACCAGGGGATTGCCGAGGTTGAACTGGATCAGGCGAATGCTGATCGTTTCTCAATGAGTGCATTGTTACACCGAACTTACGGTGGTGCAGTGATTTTAAAAGGTGTGGGTTCGTTGATTAATGATGGTGAACAGATTTCCCTTTGCCCTTACGGAAATCCGGGTATGTCATCGGCCGGGATGGGCGATGTCCTCTCAGGTGTTGCAGGTGCGCTCCTCGGTCAGGGGCTCTCGGTCAGCCTGGCTGCTAAACAGGCGGTTCTAATGCATGCCCTGGCGGGTGATCGTGCCGTTGCTGTTGCAGGAGAGCGAGGGTTGCTCGCGACTGATTTGATCCCGCACCTCAGAAAACTCAGTAACGAATTTGATTCCCATGACCGCTAGAGAGACGATGCAAGTGCACTACGAGCTACCGGATGAAGCAGCGACGATCCAGTTGGGAGAAGCTCTCGCCAGGGTATTATCCGGGCGAGGCACTGTATTTCTTAACGGGCCCCTGGGTGCCGGGAAAACCACCTTTTGCCGGGGTCTGCTTCGGGCCATGGGCTATGAAGGTGCTGTGAAAAGCCCGACATTCACCCTGGTTGAACCCTATGAGATAGGGGAACAAAAGGTCTACCATTTTGATCTATACCGACTGGAAGATCCTGAGGAGCTGGAATATATCGGTTTTGATGATTTTTTTCAGGGTGAACCCCTGTGTCTCATTGAGTGGCCTGAAAAAGGAATCGGTTATCTCCCGGAATGTGATCTTATTGTCGAGCTGGGGCTCAAAGGCAGGGGACGAACTGCCACTATCGAATCTGGCTCAAAAAATGGCGAACTCATTCTTGCCGAGCTGGTCAAAAACCAGAGTCTTTTGAAAGAATAAACTCAGGAAGGTCGATTTTTGGACGTCTTCTGCGGATAATTGGGGTATTGCAGATATGTGGACGCTAACCTGGACCAATATATGCGTAAATTATCATTGTGACTTTGGGTCGCTATTTGTTAACTCCACTAGAAAATGAGTCTTACTTTTTGCAGAGAATTATGAAAATAGCCCCTGGTCTGGATCTGTATCGGCGCATCCGTGCACTTGTCATGGCCGGCAAGGTTTTACTTCTGGTTCTCGCGGGTACTATCGCCTGGACTGTATCGGCTGAAATTCAAGCGGCTTCGGACACTGCAGCAGGCACCGGCAATCAAATCGCTATCAGCAGTATCCGTGTTCGACCTTCCCCGGAGCGCACTCGAATTGTGTTTGATCTTTCACAGCCGGTGGAGCACAAACTTTTCTCTCTCAGCAACCCCAGAAGGCTGGTCATCGATATCGAAGACACTCATTTGGGATCGGAAAGAGCCCGGAAGATTCTGGAAAATCTGGATTATCGGGGCACGCCAATAAAGGACATTAGAGCAGCCACAAGAAACGGTAGTGATCTCAGAGTTGTATTGGAACTTGAAGAGCCAATCAAACCCAGAAGTTTTGTGTTACAGCCGATTCTGCAGTACGGCCACCGCCTGGTGGTTGATCTCTATGAATTGGAGCAACAAATTCCGCCCATATCGAAACAGGTCGATCGCATTGCGAAGCAGATGCGCGATGTTGTGATTGCTATAGATCCGGGACATGGGGGTGATGATCCAGGTGCCATAGGCAAGGGGAAGTTCTACGAGAAGAATGCCGTGCTCGCAATCTCAAAAAAGCTGCACCTGATGTTTGAAAATGAACCAGGTTTTAAATCCGTGCTAACCCGCAAGGGAGATTATTATCTGGCACACAGAAAACGCACAGAAATTGCCCGTGAGCAACAGGCGGATATTTTTCTATCGATCCATGCAGATGCCTTTAAGACGGCGGAGGCAAGTGGCGCGTCCGTCTACGCAATCTCGCAACAGGGCGCGACCAGTGAAACTGCCAAGTGGTTAGCGGAAAAGGAAAACTCGGCAGACCTGATTGGTGGCGTCGGCGCTGTCAGCCTGGATGACAAAGATGATTTGTTGGCAGGCGTGTTGCTTGATCTGTCCATGACAGCAAGTCTGGCAGCCAGTCTGGATATGGGGCAGGAAGTGCTTAATGCGATCAAGCCAATCAACAAATTGCATCGGTCACGGGTAGAGCAGGCGGCGTTTCTGGTTTTGAAGTCGCCCGACATTCCGTCTTTGTTAATCGAGACAGGTTATATTTCCAATCCCGCTGAAGCCAGAAAGCTCCGGTCCAGTGCTCACCAACAGAATATGGCAAAGGCAATTTTCACGGGAGTCAAAAGGTATATAGAATCGAACCCGCCTGCCGGTTCCTTTATTGCCTGGCGAAAACAGGGTAAACGAAGCGAACATGTGCAGACCTATAAAATTGTAAGTGGAGATACACTGTCGGGTATCGCGCTGAAACATCGCGTATCTGCGAAACAACTTAAATTGGCGAATGGTCTAAACGGTGACTCGATCAAGATTGGGCAACTGCTTAGAATCCCGAGTAGTTAGTTCCCGTGCAGAAATGGCCATTTCAGGGTAAATTTCCCAGACTTTTCAGATCTGTTGACTTAGAAATCAATAAGTTGTCGGGAAGTAACCATGGAGATTTTGGTTTACGGGTGCAAACTAGTTAGTTCCCGTGCAGGAATAGGCAAATTCGACCAAAAAATGCAAAACCAAAGATATGTCAGGTAGTAATTACAAGCACTTACGAGGGAAGTAATACCGCCGAAGATAGTTTGTGGATAGACACTAGTTAGTTCCCGTGCAGAAATGGCCATTTCAGGGTAAATTTCCCGGACTTTTCAGATCTGTTGACTTAGAAAGCAATAAGTTGTCGGGAAGTAACCATGGAGATTTTGGTTTACGGGTGCAAACTAGTTAGTTCCCGTCCATAAATAGACAAATTCAACTGGGAAACGCAAAATCAGAGATAAGTTAGGTCGTAATTTCAGGCACTTAGGAGGGAAGTAATACCGCCGAAGATAGTTTGTGGATAGACACTAGTTAGTTCCCGTGCAGAAATAGGCAAATTCGACCAAAAAATGCAAAACCAAAGATATGTCAGGTAGTAATTACAAGCACTTACGGGGGAAGTAATACCGCCGAAAATAGTTTTCGGATGCACACTAGCTATTATTTACTCCCGGCTGCTCACTGACGCAATTTTTCAATACCGGAATCCTTGATGCGAATAAAACAACTTAATCCCAGACTTTCCAATCAAATTGCCGCAGGGGAGGTTGTGGAGCGACCTGCCTCTGTCGTCAAGGAACTGGTGGAAAATGCTTTGGACGCAAACTGCACCACCCTTGATCTCGATCTTGAAGCGGGTGGGACAAAATTGATCCGGGTACGGGACAATGGTGATGGCATTTATCGGGAGGATTTGACCCTGGCGATGAGTCGTCATGCAACCAGCAAAATCGAGGTGGTAGATGATCTGGAGGCCATTGACACCCTGGGGTTCAGGGGTGAGGCACTCGCCAGTATCGCCTCAATTGCAAAGCTAACCATGACCAGTCGCCGGAAAGCTGGGGGCTCTTTATTAAGTGCCGCTGAGGGCTCTTTGTTAAGTACCGCTGAGGGCTCTTTGTTAAGTACCGCTGAGGGCTCTTTATTAGAAGCCGCTGAGGGCTCGTTACCAGGTACCGCTGAGGGCTCTTTATTAGAAGCCGCTGAGGGCTCGTTACCAGGTACCGCTGAGGGCTCTTCAGAAAGCGCGTGGCAGGTGACAGTGGGTGGGAGTCAGATGACGCCGGAGATTATGCCGTCGCCACATCCTGTTGGTACCACAGTCGAAGTCAGGGACCTGTTTTACAACACGCCTGCGCGGAGGAAGTTTCTTCGTACAGAAAAAACTGAACTACAGAAAATCGAAGAGGTCCTCAGGAAAATCAGTCTTAGCCATCAACAGGTCGCGATCAACGTGAGTCACAATGGAAAGCCGTTGCGACATTTTGCGGCGGTTGCCAGTGAGGCTGATGCGTCGAGGCGGGTGAGCGCGGTATTTGGCAAAAGCTTCATGGAAAATGCCATTTATATGGAGCGGGAGTATGAAGGAGACTCCCCTGGGCGAAGGCTGCAGATTCGGGGATGGATTGGACTACCAACCTATTCCAGGAGTCAGGCTGATCAACAGTACTTCTATGTCAACGGACGTTCTATCCGTGACAAGTTGGTTAGTCATGCGATTAAACAAGCTTATCAGGATGTTTTGTTCCACGGGCGTCATCCGGTCTTCGCATTATTCCTATCGATTGATCCAAAACTGGTCGATGTTAATGTACATCCAACCAAGCATGAGGTGAGGTTTAGAGACAGCCAGCAGGTCCATGGCTTTCTATTCAAGTCGATTTACAGTGCACTAGCGGATGTGCGGCCTGCATCTGATGATGGTTTGTCTGACACCATGCAGTTAGCCCGGTTGCAGGCAGATGACAGCAACCAGCGCGTTCCAACCCAGGGTTATATGCCCTTGACTTCAAATAGTCCAAGCGGTGGTTCTTTGCCGCTGCAGTCCGGTTTTTCGTCCTCGAAAGGTCTCGGTGGTTCAGGCATTCGTGAGCAGTTGAATCAATATGGTAATTTGATTCGCGTCGGTGAATCTGAACAAGTGCCGGAAGGGTTGCCCAGTACAGATGATGAATCTATTCCTCCGCTTGGTTATGCAGTTGCGCAGATCCACGGGGTATACATTCTTTCCCAGAATACAAACGGGCTGGTCATTGTCGATATGCATGCTGCCCATGAACGAATCACTTATGAGCATATGAAGCGGGCAAGTGATAGTGAGGGAATGAAAAAACAGCCTTTGCTTGTCCCCCTCTCTCTCTCGCTCAGTGAAAAAGAGTGTACTGTAGCGATGGAATTTCGAGTACAGCTCGACTCCCTTGGTTTCGAACTCCAGCAGGCGTCAGAAGAATCATTGGTGGTCAGGTCGATTCCTGCGATTCTGGCAAAGTCCGATGT
>Ga0206123_10001589_pt1 | contig 21209 bp, 15 predicted proteins | sample Helgoland_Spring_2_FD_160086 | JGI IMG/M metagenome (GOLD analysis project Ga0206123, IMG submission 160086) | Pelagic subsurface seawater microbial communities from Kabeltonne, Helgoland, North Sea - Helgoland_Spring_Bloom_20160316_1 | ecosystem: Environmental > Aquatic > Marine > Epipelagic ...
TCCCTAATTCAGTAGGATACAAAACATACAATATTAAGATATTTGATAGATGGGGAGGGATTATTTATGACGAGGATGACTTAGCGTGGGATGGAAATAATAATGGTAAAATTATTGGAGGGCTATACTCCTACTCTATTAAAATCCTAGACTTTAAAGATAAGCCATTTATCTATACTGGAATTGTTAATCTTATCAGATAGATGAAGCAAATAATATTGCTTTCTGATACTCATCATACTTTAGATGAAAGATTTTTCCCTCACTTTAAAAAAGCAGATGAAATTTGGCATGCAGGAGATATTGGAGGGCTTGAGGTAACTGATAAACTCAAAGAATTTGCTCCCACAAGAGCAGTATGGGGAAATATTGACAACAGAACTACCCGGACAGAATTCAAGGGAAATCTTTATTTTAAATGTGAAAAAGTAAATGTTATGATGACTCATATTGGAGGGTATCCTGGTAGATATGACAAGAAGATTCTACCATTAATTGAACAAGCCAACCCTGATTTATTTATATGTGGTCATTCTCATATATTAAAAGTGATGTATGATAAAAAGAACAACTTACTTCATATGAATCCTGGTGCAATTGGTGATTATGGAATACACAAAGTAAAAACGATACTCAGCTTTAACATTGAAGGAAAAGAAATTAAAGACTTAAAAGTAATTGAATTTCCTAGAAGTAAATCCTAACGTATTCTATCAGCCGACTTTACTAATTTTTCATCTTTTTTGATAAAAAAGTTAGCAGCATAAAGGGTAATAAAAGGGATAAGCATCAATATCATTCCTAATCCAAATTGTTCTTCTCCTCTATAGAAAAATACTAAAGTGAAAACTGCTATTGTAATCATAAAACGAGAAATTGCAGCAATCAACATTTGCCTTTTTCTATTTTTAAACTGAAATATAGCGAATAATGACAATGCAGCTGACAACAAAACAGCTAGACGAACAAGAGGAAAATATTCACTTAACAGAAAATATTCTTCAGTATTTTGCAATACAGGAAATGTATAAACAATAGTAATTAAACAAATTGCAGAGAAAAAGAAAAATAAGGATTGCACTCTTTGTATCATGATAATAATATTTACTGCAAAACTAATTAAAAATGTAGGATTTGCCCATCTATTAAAAAAATTGTATTATTGCAAAACTTATCTAAAGAAACACCCCCCCCTAAAAACATCTTGAAAACTCACAAAGCTACAACCGAATTAAGATTATTTAATAAAAAATATATATGTACAAATTAGACGAATTAAACGCAAAGAAAGTTGCTGATTTAAAAGCAATTGCGCAAGAGTTAAACATAAAAAAGTTTGACAAATTAAAGAAACAAGATTTAGCTTATGCTATCTTGGATCATCAAGCAGAAAATGCTAAACCTCAGCCAATAGTTGAGAAAAAACAAAGACCAAGAACTAAGCCAACACAAAATAAAGTTGAGAAAGTAGAACAAACTAAACCTCTACAAAATAAAGAAGGAGTAAAGACTGATAAAAAACCAGTTCATAATCACCCTAAAAAAGATGTAGAACAAAAGAAAGAACACAAAAAACCTGTTCATAATCATCCAAAGAAAGAAGGTGAACACAAGAAACCAGTTCACAATCATACTAAAAAAGATGGTGAGGAGAAAAAAGAACACAAAAAACCTGTTCACAACCATCCTAAAAAAGAGGAAAATACTCACCCAAAACCTAAGCACAACAACAATAAAAACCAAAACCCTAATCAGAAAATATCAAAATATGACTATGATTTTGATGGAATAATTAATACTGAAGGAGTAATTGAGATTATGCCTGATGGATATGGTTTTATGAGGTCAAGTGATTATCACTATTTATCATCACCTGATGATGTATATGTTTCTCACTCTCAAATTAAATTATTTGGATTAAAAACGGGTGACACTATTAAAGGTACTGTTCGACCGCCAAAAACTGGTGAAAAATATTTTCCTTTAATACAAGTAGAAAGTATTAATGGGCGTGATCCAGGAATTGTGAGAGATAGAATTCCTTTCCACCATTTAACACCATTATTCCCTTATGAAAAATTCAACCTTTTAGGAAATGGGCACAATAATGTGTCTATAAGAATGCTAGATATTTTTACGCCTCTTGGGAAAGGACAAAGAGGATTAATTGTAGCTCAACCTAAAACTGGTAAAACGGTACTCTTAAAGGATATTGCGAATGCAATTGCTGACAATCACCCAGAAGTTTATATGATTATTCTTTTAATTGACGAAAGACCTGAAGAGGTTACTGATATGGAAAGAAGTGTAAATGCGGAAGTGATTGCTTCTACTTTTGATGAGCCAGCAAGCAGACATGTAAAGGTAGCTGATATTGTACTAGAGAAAGCAAAAAGAATGGTAGAATGCGGACATGATGTGGTTATCTTGTTGGATTCAATTACGCGTTTGGCAAGAGCTTACAATACTGTGCAACCTGCTTCAGGGAAAATATTGAGTGGTGGTGTGGATGCTAATGCATTACATAAACCTAAGCGTTTCTTTGGTGCTGCTCGTAAAATTGAGAAAGGTGGTTCATTAACTATTTTAGCGACTGCTCTTACAGAAACAGGAAGTAAAATGGATGAGGTGATCTTTGAAGAATTTAAAGGCACAGGTAATATGGAACTACAATTGGATAGAAAAATTGCAAATAGAAGAATATATCCTGCTGTTGATTTAGTTTCTTCTTCTACTAGACGTGAGGATTTATTACTAGATAAAGAACACATACAAAGAATTTGGGTACTTAGGAATTATTTAGCAGACATGAACCCAATTGAAGCAATTGAATTTATGAAAGATAGATTGCAAAAAACAAAAGACAATACTGAGTTTTTGGTAACTATGAATGGGTAAAATATAGTTAATCTTTTTAGTAAATTTATTAGAATAGAGATCCCTACCAAATTGGTGGGGATTTTTTGTATTATTGAAAGATGAAAAGTAAATTATTTATCAAAAGCAGTAGTTTAACTTATAGCATTGGAAGTATTTTTTTTCTTCTTATAATAGGATGCTCTAATCAAGAGTTAAATTCAAATTCTTTTTCAGAAGACACTACAAGCATACATGTTATTAGTTACGAAACACCATCACCTAGTAAAGAAGGAAAACAAGTATATGATACTATTGCTCATTTTCCTAAAGAAGGGGAATGGCGTAAAATATTAATGATACAAAGGATAAAATGTGACCAAGCAACAAAAAGAGATAAATTCCCATGTGGAGAATGGGATTATAGTACAAATACTTCAATATTTATCAATAAAAATGACTCAACTGAAGAACAAATTGAAATTAATAGTTTTGTTACTCCATACGGATTAAGACTTAACTTAACTGAAGATGGGTGGGAGTATATATGGGATGTTACGGATTACGCTCCAATTCTTAAAGGGGATCAACGAATAGAGCATGGGAACAATCAAGAATTACACGATTTAAAATTTGTATTTATAAAAGGTAAACCAAGTAGAAATGTGCTTAAAGTTGAAAATATTTGGCCTTACGGAAACTACAAATATGAAGACCTTGCACTTAATACCGTTTTAAAAAGTAAAAAATTACCTCTTCTAAAAGAAGGAAAAGGGTTTAGGCTAAAAGCCAGAATTAGTGGTCACGGTCATTTTGGTCCTTACAACTGTTGTGAATGGGATGAGAAAATACATAGCTACAGGTTTTCAGATGAAAGTGTCATTAATTGGAATGTATGGAAAGATTGTGGACACAACCCTATACACCCTCAAGGGGGGACTTGGCAATTTGATCGTGCAGGTTGGTGTCCTGGAACAGCAATTGACACTTATGACTTTGAAGTAGTCAGTCAAGTAGAAAATGACAGTCTTACAGTTGATTATCAAATAGAAATGTTTGAAGAAAATGGTGAAAAAGATGGTAATTATCTTATGTCACACCAATTAATAACTTATGGCAGTGCAAATTTTAAAAATGATGCAGCTATATTAGAAATTATCACTCCAAATAATGCATTACGATACAGAAGAAATTTAAATATCAATGATGGTACTCCTACAATTAAAGTTCGAAATAATGGAAGTCAAATTATTAAAAATATTCAATTTAAATATGGAGTAAAAGGAAAAAATAATCTGAAATATACTTGGTATGGGAGTTTAAATTTTTTAGATGAGCAAACAATAACCCTCCCACAATTAAGCATAAAAAATCTAGATAGTAGTGTTACTTTTTATGTTGTAATTGATGCAGTAAACAATAATTTGGATGAGCAACACTTAAATAATTATGCTGAATCAATTTGGGATTTACCTTCCTATTTTCCAAATGAAATCATTCTTAGTATTAAAACAAATGACAATAATAGAGCAAAAGAAAATAGCTATATCATTATTGATAATAATAGTAAAATTATAAAAAATCGAGTTGAATTTCCTGAAAATACCACATTTTCAGATACCCTAACATTAAATCCTGGTATTTACACTTGGATTATTAAAGACCAAAAGCAAGACGGAATGATTCGACATTGGTGGGAACGAAATAGTAATCCTGATAAAGTTGGAATAAACGGAGAAATTCTATTTAAAAATATGGTAGGAGATACAATTGCAGCACCAACTTATGATTTTGCAGATTTCTATTCTCTTACTTTTAGAGTTAAATAGAAAAAAAGAGTAAACTGACTATGAGAATTTCACAAACACACCATAAAGAACACTTCCACTTCCAGTCATACTTGCAAAAATAGCGCCATCAGCATAAAGATTTGCTTTCATCTTTGATAATTCAGGATGCTTTTTAAAAGCAGAAACTTCAAAATCATTTCTCAATTCTTCTTTCCAGTTTGCTATGGGTTTACTTATCAAATCCAACAAATTAGCTTCATCCTTTTTTGGTATTACACCACCATAAGCCTCAGAAGTAGAAATATGCAATTCAGGAAAAATAAACTTGATCTCATAATCTGATAAATCCAAATCAATGGCAGTCATTTGCTCCCCTATTCCAGTTACATATTTTGGAGTATTCTCAATAAAAAATGGGCAATCAGCACCCAACTCTAAAGCATATTTTTCTAACTGATTATTTGTGAGATTTAACTCAAATAACTCATTCAATGCTTTTAATACAAAAGCGCCATCTGCAGAACCACCTCCCAGTCCAGCTCCAATAGGAATCATTTTATGCAGATGTATCTTGACATTTCCTACATCATAATCAGCTTTTAATAAATCAAAGGCCTTAGTACAAATATTGTTATCACCAGGAATAGCAATTCCAGAACTGCTAAAAGAAAAGTCATCAGAAGTAATGATTTCTAAAATATCATACAACTCACTAACAGGATAAAAAACAGAGGATAATTCATGGTATCCATCTTCTCTTTTATTCAGCACATTTAAGCCGATATTTAATTTCGCATTAGGATATACAATCATACTATATTTGAGTTTTCAACAACAAAAGTAATCAACTCATAATTTATAGGGCTTCACAAATCATTTTATTTAACTTTGTTGTCCTTTAAAAAATAAAATTGAATGGATTATTTAGCATTTGAAAAACCAATTGAAGAACTAGTTATTAAGCTTGAAAAGGCTAAAGAACTAGCAAAAGATGGATCAGTAGATGTTAGTAAGACAGTTGCTGATATTGAGAATAATATAAAAGATACAAGAACTGAAATTTACAATAATTTAAGCTCTTGGGAGAAAGTACAACTTTCTCGTCATCCTCAAAGACCTTATACTTTAGATTACATTGAGGCTTTATCAGAAGGCGATTTTTTAGAATTACATGGAGATAGAGGTGTAAAAGATGATAAAGCAATGATTGGAGGTTGGGGAACGATTGGGAAGCAATCTGTAATGTTTATCGGGCAACAAAAAGGAAGAAATACCAAAGAAAGACAATACAGAAACTTTGGGATGGCTAACCCTGAAGGATACAGAAAAGCTTTACGCCTTATGAAAATGGCCGAAAAATTTGGCAAGCCAGTTGTTTGCTTAATTGACACTCCGGGTGCATTCCCAGGATTGGAAGCTGAACAAAGAGGGCAAGGAGAAGCTATTGCTCGTAATATCCTTGAAATGACTAAACTTGAGGTGCCGATTATTGTTGTTATTATTGGTGAAGGAGCATCAGGAGGGGCTTTAGGAATTGGAGTTGGAGATAAAATTTTGATGCTAAATAACGCATGGTATTCTGTAATATCTCCTGAAAACTGCTCTACAATATTATGGGGAAGTTGGGAGCACAAAGAAACTGCAGCTGATGCTTTAAAACTTACAGCTAAGGATATGAAAAAAATAGGATTGGTTGATGAGATCATTAAAGAACCTCTTGGTGGTGCGCATACTTTTCCTGAAGAAACTTTTAAAATAGTTAAGAAATCAATCAGCAAAGCAATAAAGGAATTTATTGATACTGAAAAAGATACTTTAGTTCATGATAGAATGGAGAAATTCTCAAATATGGGAGTTGTAAACGAATAAGAAATGGCAAAAAAAGTAGGAAAAAGAACATTAAAAGCAACACCAACAAGTCAGATTGATGGAAAATTGCAACCACAAGCACTTGAGCTTGAAAAAGCTGTACTTGGTGCTTTGATGATTGATAACGAATCATTATCTGACGCTATTGATTCCCTACAAGCCGAATATTTTTACGCTCCAAAACATCAGAAAATTTTTGAAGCAATTGTTAATTTATTTAACAACACTCAGCCAGTTGATATCCTTACAGTTTCAGAGGAGCTAAAAAGAATGGAAATGTTTAAAGAAATTGGTGGCTTAGCTTACATTTCTGAACTAACAAACAATGTTTCTTCTTCATCCAACACAGAGTTTCACGCAAGAATTATAGCTGAAAAATTTATTAAAAGATCACTTATTAATATCTCAAGGAAAATCAGTAATGATGCTTTTGATGATTCAGTTGATATTTTTGATTTACTAAATGATGCAGAGGCAAATCTCTTTACTGTAACAGAAGGGACACTTAGAAAGAGTTATGATAAAATGAGCTCTTTAATTAAAGGAGCGCTTGAAAATATTGAAACCCTTAGGAATAAAGAAGATGGATTAAGTGGTGTTCCATCAGGATTTACGAATGTAGATAGAGTAACTTCTGGTTGGCAAAAATCTGACTTAGTAATTGTGGCAGCAAGACCAGGAATGGGTAAAACTGCATTTGCTTTAACAATGGCAAGAAATGTTGCTGTTGACCATAATACTCCTATCGGATTTTTCTCATTGGAGATGTCATCAGAGCAACTGGTAAACAGACTCATTGCATCAGAAGCTGAGCTTGGCGCATCAAAATTAAGAAAAGGAGATTTAGCTGACCATGAGATGGTGCAACTTCATGAAAAAATTAAACACCTTTCAGAAGCACCTATTTTTATTGATGACACACCTGGGTTATCCATTTTTGAACTTAGAGCAAAAGCAAGAAGACTTGTTAAAAACCATGGTGTAGGAATTATCATGATTGATTACTTACAACTAATGACTGCAGGAGGAACAGGAGGGAATAGAGAACAAGAAATCTCTACTATTTCCAGATCCTTAAAAGGAATTGCAAAAGAATTAAAAATACCAGTAATTGCACTTTCTCAAGTAAATAGAGGGGTGGAAAGTAGAACTGGAGTTGGAAGTAAAAGGCCAATGCTTTCTGACCTTAGAGAATCTGGTGCAATTGAGCAAGATGCAGATATTGTAACATTTATTTATCGCCCTGAATACTACAAAATTTATGAATGGGATAATGGAGATGATTCCAGAGGACAAGGAGAGTTGATTATCGCAAAACACAGAAATGGTTCTCTTAATAATGTAAGACTTAAATTTACTGGAGAATTTGCAAAATTCTCTGATTTGGACTACTTTGATGGTGGAGATTATGAAAATGAAGATGGCAATAATTCTTCTATGATTTCAATGTCATCAAGTATGAATGAAGATAAAGATGGAGATGCTCCATTCTAGACCCTTAAAGAAAATTAATCTATTTTTCTTGATTTGTTGTTTTGCAATTACTGCAAACGCATCCTACATTTTTATTCCTATGGATGAAAGCCAAAGCAATCATTTAAAGGCTTACGGAATTGCATATTACGCAATTGAAAGAGATGTAAAAGTTGATTGGCTACTCAATTATGTAGGTGGAAGTTTCATGATAAAACACCATACGCAAATTGAAAATGAATGCAATATTAGAGGAGTTTCATATAATATTATTGCTGACGCGCAATCCACTCAAATTTTACAATCTATAGCTAGTCCAGAGGTAAATCAAGATGTAGTCCGATTAGAAAAAGCACCGAAAATTGCTATCTATTCTCCTAAAAATAAGCAGCCTTGGGATGATGCTGTTACCATGGCGCTTACTTATGCTGAAATTCCTTATGAGGTAGTTTATGATGAGGAAGTGCTTACAAATCTACTCCCAATGTATGATTGGCTCCACCTCCACCATGAAGATTTTACTGGACAGTACGGAAAATTTTATGCTAGTTTTAAAAATGCATCTTGGTATAAGGAACAAAAGCAAGAATATGAAAAATTAGCTCGTAAGTTAGGTTTTGAAAAAGTCTCACAAGCAAAATTAGCAGTTGCTAAAAAAATAAAATCTTTTGTTGCTGGTGGAGGATTCTTATTTGCCATGTGCTCAGCAACTGACAGTTATGATATTGCACTTGCTGCTGAAGGAATTGATATTTGCGGAGCAATGTTTGATGGGGATGGAATGGACTCAGATATTGACAGTAAATTAGATTACAGTAAAACCTTAGCTTTTAAAGATTTTAATCTTGTTAAAAACCCAAATCAATATGAATTTTCAACTATTGATGCTACACAAAAAAGAAGAATAAATCATAAGATTGATTTCTTTACGCTCTTTGATTTTTCTGCAAAATGGGATCCAGTTCCAACTATGCTTTGTCAAAATCATATGCAAATAATTGGAGGGTTTATGGGGCAAACAACTGCTTTTAAGAATGAATATATAAAATCAGATGTCCTTATAATGGGAGAAACAAAAGCTACTAATGAAGCTCGTTATATTCATGGAGAACTAGGAAATGGTACTTGGACTTTTTATGGAGGACACGACCCAGAAGATTATCAGCACAAAGTTGGTGACCCAAAAACTGATTTATCACTCCACCCCAACTCTCCAGCTTATAGGCTAATCCTAAATAACATCCTCTTCCCTGCTGCTAAAAAGAAGAAACTGAAGACTTAAACAAGTACAACCCTTTCACCTTCATACCAAGTAGCATAATTGCTTTTGTAAATTTTCTCAATTGCATTACGCTTGATTTTCATGGTTGGTGTCAGTAATTTATTTTCTATTGTCCAATCCTCAGCAACCACAACTATATTGTGTAATTTTTCGTGCTTATCCAATTTAGGATTAATTACTTGCATAGTTTTAGTCAAACTTGCAATTAAATCTTCCTTAGTTTTTCCCTTGCCTCTTTCTGAAAGTACCACCAAAACAATAGGCTGAGGAAGTCCATCTCCTACAACACAAATTTGCTCTAAGTTTTTATTAGCAGAAAGTTTCATTTCAATAGGAGAAGGTGCAACATATTTCCCTTTGCTTGTTTTAAAAATATCCTTTACTCTACCTGTAATAGTCAAAAATCCATTCTCGTCAATTTCCCCTTCATCACCTGTATGTAGCCAACCATCAATAATAGTTTTATTGGTTTCTTCTTCATCCTTATAATAACCATCCATTAAAGCATCATGCTTTATTAAAATTTCCTTTTGATCAGTTAATTCAACATCACAAAGCGGCAAAGCCTGCCCTACCGAGCCTATTTTTATTTTGCTTTTGAAACTCACATGCGAATAACAAGTGTTTTCCGTCATTGCATATGCCTCTTGTATTTTAATACCCAACTTTTCAAACCATTTTATAGTAGATGCAGGAGTAGGTGCAGCACCCGTAAAGATATTTCTTGCTTTACTTAATCCCAATCCTTTTTGTATTTTCTTTTTTATTAATGTTGAAATAATTGGAATACTCAACAATACATTCAATTTTTTTTGTGGTAATTTTCCTAATATTCCTTGCTGAAATTTAGTCCAAATTCTAGGTACTCCTAAGAATACTGATGGAGAAGCTTCAGATAAATTAGCTGCAAAAGTATCCAAACTCTCAGCAAAAGATACTTTTCCTCCTGTATACAAACTACCCATCAATACTAGCAATCGCTCTGCAATATGACATAATGGTAAGTACGAAAAGAATGATTCCTCTTTTAAAGCCAATGCTTTTACAGCATTAACTGTAGCAAACGAAAAATTATAGAACTTATGCATTACACCTTTAGGGTCTCCAGTTGTACCTGATGTATAAATAATAGTTGCTAACTCCATTTCCTCTCTTATTACGTTATCAGTTAATGGGGAAATATCTTTTGTCAAATCATCCCATTTAGGATAATCCTCACTATAAAAAGGATAGGTAATACATGGTATATCTGCTGGAATTCCAGACTGCATGGCTTCAAAATTATCTAGTTTCCCAACAAATAACACTTTTGTTTCAGAATGAATTAAAATTTTATTTAATGTGTCAGAACTTAAGTTTGGATACAATGGCACTGAGGTATGTCCAGACATCATAATAGCCAAATCACTCATTATCCAATGCGCACAATTTTTTGATAACACACCTACCTTACTTTGTTTTGGTAAATTCAATGACTGTAGATAAGCCGCCATTTTTCTAACCTCCAATCCTACTTCTCTCCAAGTCCAATTATGCCAAACCCCATTAATTGGTTGACTTAAATAAATTTCGTTTTCTTTTTCTCGCTCCCATTTATAGAGCATTTCTAAAGGTGATAAATAATTCATCTGATTGTATTAATTCGTTTTGATAAAAATACACTTTTTTTCATTATTTAGTATGCACGCATAATAAAAAATAATTTTACTATGCGTGCATAGTATTTTTTATATATTCGTAGCCTAATATTTTTTAAAATGGAACAAGAAGAAACTATAGATTATAACATAAGAAGAACCTGGTATAACATCACAAAAATGTACAACAGAACTGCTACAGAATACATGGCAAGTATGGCCTTGGGAATGATTATTCTGAATATTGACATTACTGAAGGTACACCTTCTACTCAACTCGGTCCAAATATGGGAATGGAAGCTACTTCATTATCTCGATCACTTAATAAATTAGAAGATGCAGGTGTAATTGAACGAAAACCTGACCCAAATGATAAACGAAAATCAGTAATTCATCTTACTCCTTTAGGTATGGATTGGCGTGAAGTTGCCAAAGGAGTAGTTATAGAATTCAACGAAAAAATACAATCGCACTTTGAAAAAGAAGAAATGGATATCTTCTTTGCAATACTAAAAAAGATAAATAAAATTATAGATGAAAACAAATAGACACATTAATAAAGTAGCAGTTGTAGGTTCCGGAATTATGGGATCGCGTATTGCTTGTCATTTTGCAAATATTGGAGTAGAAGTTTTACTATTGGACATTGTTCCTTTTGATTTAACAGAAGAACAGTTAAAAGATAAAAAAGTTAGAAACTCAATTGTGAATGATGCCTTAAAAAGCACCTTAAAAAGCAAACCCTCTCCTATTTACAGCAAGGAGTTTGTAAGCAGAATTACAACAGGAAACTTAGATGATGATTTGCATAAAATTGCAGAGGTAGATTGGATTATTGAGGTAGTTGTTGAAAGACTAGATATTAAAAAACAAGTTTTTGAAAAAATAGAAAAATTCAGAAAAAACGGAACTTTAATTTCTTCCAACACTTCTGGGATTCCTATTGAAAGTATGATTGATGGTAGAAGTGATGACTTTAAAGCCCATTTCTGTGGAACACACTTTTTCAATCCTCCAAGATATTTGAAGTTATTGGAAATTATTCCTACTACTAAAACAGAGACTGAAGTTACTGATTTCCTAATGAATTATGGAGACAAATTCCTTGGAAAAGACATGGTGCTTTGTAAAGACACTCCAGCATTTATTGCCAACAGAATTGGAGTTGCTAATATAATGTCTCTATTCCATTTAGTTAACGAGTTAGATTTAACAGTGGAAGAGGTGGATTCTTTAAGTGGCCCTATTATTGGCCGTCCGAAATCTGCCACTTTCCGTACTTGCGATTTAGTTGGATTGGATACGCTTATCCATGTTGCAAATGGGGTTTACGAAAACTGCCCTAATGATGAAATGAGAGGGAATTTTGAATTGCCTGATTTCATTAATAAGATGAGTGAGAATAAATGGTTAGGGGATAAAACTAAGCAAGGGTTCTACAAAAAATCGAAATATGCAAAAGGGAAAAGAGTAATTGAGGCACTTAACCTCAACACTTTAGAATATGCCCCAAAACAAAGAGCCAAATTTGCAACCATTGCAGCAGCAAAACAAGAAGATGATTTATTAAAACGATTAAAAATTCTTGTAAAAGGAAAAGACAAAGCTGGAGAATTTTACCGCAAATCATTCTATTCTTCCTTTGCTTATGTATCGCACAGAATCCCTGAAATAACAGATGATCTTTACAAAATTGACAGAGCGTTATGTGCTGGTTTTGGTTGGGAAGTTGGTCCTTTCCAAATGTGGGACGCATTAGATGTGGAGAAAACACTATCCAAAATGGAAGAGGCTGGCTACAAAGCAGCCGATTGGGTATATGAAATGGTGAAATCAGGAGCTACTTCTTTTTATTCAACAGAAAACGGAACATTAAACTACTATAACATTCCGACAAAAGCAAATGAGAAAGTTGCTGGAATGGAAAATTTTATAGTTCTAGATCACATCCGTGAGAACAATACAATTTGGAAAAATTCAGGATGTAACCTAACCGATATTGGAGACGGAATTGTAAACTTAGAATGGAGAACAAAGATGAATTCTATAGGTGGAGAAGTATTAGAAGGAATTCAAAAATCAATTGAAATTGCGGAAAAAAATCATAAAGGATTAGTTATCGCCAACCAAGGAACAAACTTTTCTGTTGGAGCAAATATCGCTATGATATTCATGATGGCAATTGAGCAAGAATATGAAGAAATTGACTTTGCAGTTCGTGCTTTCCAAAATACAACCGGAAGAATCAGAAAGTCTTCAATCCCTGCTGTAGTAGCTACTCACGGAATGACTTTAGGAGGTGGTTGTGAAATCGCTTTACATGCCGACCATGTACAAGCATCAGCAGAAACTTATATTGGCTTAGTTGAAATGGGAGTTGGTGTTATCCCTGGTGGTGGTGGAACAAAAGAAATGGCAAGAAGAGCTTCAAAAGCTTACTTTTCAGGAGATATAGAATTACCTACTTTAAAAGAAAGATACTTAAATATTGGAATGGCAAAAGTTGCTACCTCAGCACAGGAAGCAATAGAATTAGACTTATTATTAAAGAATAGAGATAAAGTAACAGTAGGGTTCAACAACCTAATTACGGATGCAAAAGCAGTAGCACTTAATTTATCAAACCAAGGTTATACTCAACCTGTTCCTGAAAAAATAAAAGCTTTAGGAAAACAAGGACTAGGGATGTTTATGGTTGGTGCGCATTCCATGCATGCAGCAGGATACATTACGGAATACGAAAAATTAATGTCAGAAAAATTAGCGTATGCAATTTGTGGAGGTGATTTATCAGCACCTACTTTAGTTTCTGAACAATATTTATTAGACCTTGAAAGAGAAGCCTTTTTATCACTTTGTGGAGAAAGAAAAACTTTAGAGAGAATAGAACACATGTTAAAGAAAGGTAAACCATTAAGAAATTAAAATTATGAATACAGCATATATAGTAGCAGGATACAGATCGGCAGTAGGAAAATCAGGAAAAGGAGTTTTTAAATTTACTCGCCCTGATGACTTAGCGGCAGATGTAATTAAACATTTGGTAGCATCCGTTCCTGAATTAGATAAAGATAAAATTGATGATGTAATCTGTGGAAATGCAACTCCTGAAGCAGAACAAGGACTAAACATTGGGCGTATGATTTCCTTAATGGGATTAGATACCATAAAAGTTCCAGGAATGACAGTGAACAGATATTGTTCTTCAGGATTAGAAACCATTGCTATTGCCAATGCAAAAATACAAAGTGGAATGGCCGATTGCATTATTGCAGGTGGTGTAGAATGTATGTCTCCTATCCCATTTGGAGGTTGGAGAATAATCCCTAACTATGATGTAGCAAAAGACAATTCTGATTGGTATTGGAATATGGGACTTACTGCAGAAGCAGTTGCCGATAAATGGAACATCAGCAGAAAAGACCAAGATGAATTTGCTTTTAACTCACACCAAAAAGCATTAAATGCAATTGAAAAAGGATACTTTAAAAGTGGAATTGTTCCTATAACTGTTAAGGAAACTTACTTAGATAAAAACGAAAAAAGACAAGAAAGAGAATATGTTGTAGACACAGATGAAGGCCCAAGAAAAGGAGGTTCAGCTGAAGCATTAGCAAGACTAAGAACTGTATTTGCACAAGAAGGAACAGTAACTGCAGCAAATGCATCACAAACTTCTGATGGAGCAGCCTTTGTTTTATTAATGTCAGAGAAAATGGTGAACGAATTGGGAGTAAAACCAATTGCAAAACTATTGAGCTACTCTGTAGCAGGTGTAGAACCAAAACACATGGGAATAGGCCCAGTTGAAGCTATACCAATGGCACTTAAAAAAGCAGGATTAAAATTAGAAGACATTGAACAATTTGAATTAAATGAAGCTTTTGCTTCTCAATCCTTAGCAGTTATTCGTGAGTTAGGTCTGAACCCTGATATTGTAAATGTAAATGGAGGAGCAATTGCCTTAGGACATCCATTGGGTTGTACGGGAGGAAAATTAACCGTTCAATTAATTAATGAAATGAAAAGAAGAAATCAAAAATACGGAATGGTAACTATGTGTGTCGGAGCAGGACAAGGTGCAGCTGGAGTATTTGAAATTCTATAAAAACCTTAAACCAAAACCAAAAACCACAAAAAATGAAAAACAAGTACATTTTAAACCTAAATGAAGTTTTGCTTTCTGACTTAGAATTAGTTGGAGGAAAAAATGCATCTTTAGGAGAAATGATTCAAAATTTAGGAAAATTAGGAGTCAATATTCCTGGAGGATTTGCCCTTACTGTTGATGCATATTGGGAATTTATCAGTTTCAATAAATTGGATAAAACCATTCACTCTCTAATAAAAGGCATGAAAAAAGATGACTTAGTTTCTTTAAGAAAAACAGGCTTAGAAATAAGAGAAATCATCAGAAATGGAGAATGGCCAGAGGATTTAAAAATAGAAATAAAAGAACGATACACACAATTATCACAAGAATATGGGTCAGATATTACTGATGTAGCCGTGCGTTCCTCAGCAACAGCTGAAGATTTACCAGATGCATCTTTTGCAGGACAACAAGAAACTTATTTGAATGTGAGGGGTCCTGAACAAATTTTAACTTCTGTAAGAAATTGTTTTGCTTCACTCTTTACCGATAGGGCAATTTCTTATCGTGATAATTTCGGGTTTGATCATTTTGATGTTGGACTTTCAGTTTGTATTCAAAAAATGGTGCGTTCGGATTTAGCATCTTCAGGAGTTGCTTTTTCACTAGATACCGAAAGCGGATTTAAAGATGTAGTTTTAATTAACGGTTCTTACGGATTGGGTGAAAGTGTCGTTCAAGGTACTGTTTCTCCAGATGAATTTTTGATTTTTAAGCCAACTTTAAAAGATGGTTTTGAATCTATTATTGAAAAGAAAATGGGGAAGAAAGAGAATAAAATGATTTATTCTACTGACCCTGGACAATTGGTAAAAACCGTTCATGTTGGGAATACTCAGCAAGATGAATTCTGTATTTCAGATAAACAAGCATTACAATTAGCTGAATGGGTTTGTATTATTGAAGATTATTATTCTGAGCTAAAAGGACACTGGTGCCCAATGGATACTGAATGGGCTGTGGACGGGCTTACAGGAGATTTATTTATTGTACAGGCAAGACCAGAAACGATACACTCTAGAAAGAAAGACAATGATTTAGTAGAATACAGAATTGATAACTCAGAAAATGCAGTAGTTAGGTTAACAGGAATTGCAGTGGGAGATAAAATTGGACAAGGAAAAGTACAGAAAATGTATTCTTTAGATGGTAGAGATGGAACATTTGATGGATGTGATTTTAAAGAAGGTGATATTTTAGTTACTGAGATGACAGATCCAGATTGGGAACCAATCATGAAAAAAGCATCAGCAATAATTACAAATAAAGGAGGAAGAACTTGTCATGCAGCAATTGTTGCTCGCGAGATGGGAGTGCCTGCAATTGTAGGAACAGAAAACGGAACTGAAGTCCTTTTTAATGGGGAAGAATTTACGGTTAGTTGTGCGGAGGGAGATGTAGGGAAAGTATATGAAGGAATCGTTCCTTTTAAATTGAAGAAGACAAAACTGGATAATCTTCCAACTACAAAAACACCAATTATGTTGAATGTAGCTTCTCCTGATTTGGCTTTCAAATTCGCGCAAATACCAAATGCTGGAGTTGGTTTAGCAAGAGAGGAATTCATCATCAATAATTACATACAAGCACATCCTTTAGCGCTTTTAAAACATAAAGAGTTAGAAGATGAGGAGTTAACAGAAAATATTAGAGTACTTACTAGAGGATTTAAAGATGAAGAAACATTTTTCATTAAACGTTTGTCTTATGGAGTAGCAAAAATTGCATCAGCATTCTATCCAAAACAAGCAATTGTGCGACTATCCGATTTTAAATCGAATGAATATTACAATTTATTGGGAGGAAGTTATTTTGAGCCAACTGAAGAAAATCCTATGATTGGATGGAGAGGTGCTTCTCGTTATTATTCCAAACAATACGAATACGCTTTTGGAATGGAATGTAAAGCTATCAAAAGAGTGAGAGATAAAATGGGACTAACTAATGTTACTATAATGATTCCTTTTTGCAGGACAGTTGAGGAATTACAAAAGGTGTACAAAGTGATGAAAAAATATGGATTAGAAAGAGGAAAAGATGGACTGCAAGTTTACCTTATGGCAGAATTACCTTCTAACATTTTAATGGCAGAAGAGTTTGCTGAACAAATTGATGGTTTCTCAATTGGCTCTAACGATTTAACGCAATTAACTTTAGGGTTGGACAGGGATTCATCCTTAGTAGCCCATATTTATGACGAAAGAAATCCTGCAGTAAAACGCTCCATTTCTAACCTTATAAAAGTAGCAAAAAAGACAAAAACAAAAGTTGGAATTTGTGGTCAAGGACCATCAGACTATCCAGATTTCGCACAATTTCTAGTAGAAGAAGGAATCGACACTATTTCAGTAACTCCTGATTCTATGTTAAAAACAATAAAAGCAATAGCAAAAATAGAAAACAAATAAAATTATGATAAAAGGAGGAGAATTTTTAATAAAAGACCAAGAAGCAAAAGACATTTTTATTCCAGAAGAATTTGGAGAAGATCAATTGATGATGGCATCAGCAACCAAAGAATTTGTAGAAAAAGAATTAGACCCACACAGGGAAAGATTTGAAAAGAAAGACTACAAATTAACGGAGGACTGTATGAAAAAAGCTGGAGAACTGGGATTATTGGGAATTAGCGTACCAGCAGAATACGGAGGAATGGGTATGCCTTTTAATACTTCAGTATTAATCTGTGATAAAATATCAGGTGCAAACGGCTCCTTTTCTACTGCATTTGGAGCACATACAGGAATCGGAACTTTACCAATTTTATTATATGGTGATGATGCACAAAGAACAAAATACTTACCAAAATTAGCATCAGGAGAATGGATGGGATGTTACTGTTTAACTGAACCTGGAGCAGGTTCGGATGCCAACTCAGGAAAAACAAAAGCAGTACTTACGGATGATGAAAAACACTACCTCATCACAGGACAAAAAATGTGGATTTCGAATGCAGGATTTGCAGATGTATTCATAGTATTTGCAAGAATTGAAGATGACAAAAACATTACAGGATTCATCCTGGAAAAAGGAATGGAAGGAATCACTTTAGGAGAAGAAGAACAAAAATTAGGACTTAACTCTTCCTCTACTCGTCAAGTATTTTTTAATGATGTGAAAGTGCCAGTTGAAAATTTATTAGGAGGTAGAGGAAACGGATTTAAGATTGCAATGAATGCACTTAATGTGGGGAGAATTAAACTTTCGGCAGCAGTATTGGATGCTTGTAGAAGAGTAATTGGACTTTCAACAAACTATTCAAATGAGCGTATTCAGTTTGGAATTCCTATTGCTAAGTTTGGTGCCATAAAACATAAATTAGCAGATATGGCAGTTAGGACTTACGCCATTGAATCAGCAACTTACCGTTCAGGAGCGGATATTGAAAAAAATATTTTAAGATTAGAGGGAGAAGGAGTAGATCATCAAGAGGCACACCTAAAAGGAATTGAAGAGTATGCTATTGAATGTTCTATTGTAAAAGTATTAGGTTCGGAAACTATACAATTCTGTTCGGATGAAGGAATACAGATTTTTGGAGGAATGGGATATTCGGCAGATGCACCAATGGAAGCTGCCTACCGTGATGCAAGAATTGCAAGAATCTATGAAGGAACAAACGAAATCAATAGAATGTTGTTGGTGGGAATGATACTTAAAAAAGCAATGAAAGGAGAACTAGATATTATGGGTCCTGCAATGAAAGTTGCTGAAGGTTTAATGAGTATCCCATCCTTTGATAAGCCGGATGATAGCGTACTTTTTGAAGTTGAAAAAGAACAGATTAAAAAACTGAAGAAAGCAATATTAATGTGTGCAGGAAAAGCAGCACAACATTTCGCAATGACTATTGAAAGAGAACAAGAAGTATTGATGAACTTGGCCGATATGGTAATTGAGGTATATACTGCAGAATCTGCAATTTTAAGAGCTGAAAAACTAGCTGGTAAAAATGGAGAAGATGCAACAGAACACCAAATTGCTATGAGTAAACTATACTTATATCAAGCAATTAAAAACTGTAATCAATCAGGGGAAGAAGTAATATTATCTTTTGCAGAAGGAGACGAACAAAGAATGTTGTTAATGGGATTAAAAAGATTTACAAAAGGATATACCATTAACACAAAAGAAATGAGAAGAAACATTGCAGAAAAATTGATTGAAGAGAATCAATATTGTTTTTAGAAATAAAATGACCAAACTCAAAAATAAAACCATACTTATTACGGGAGGAGCTTCCGGAATTGGAAAAATAATGAGTCGTTTATCTTTAGAGCGTAAGGCAAAAGTTATTATTTGGGATATTAATACTGAGAACATTGGAAACACACTAAAGGAGTTAAGTCCTTTAGGAAATATTTTTGCTAATTTGGTTGATATTTCTAATCTTCAAGAAATAGAAACAACTGCACAAAAACTTAAAAAAGAACATGGAAATATTGATGTACTCATCAATAATGCAGGTATAGTTGTAGGAAAATATTTTCATGAGCACAATGCAACTGAAATTGAAAAAACCTTCAGTATTAACACCTCTGCTCCTATGCATATTTGCAATCAGTTTTTATCCGAAATGATGACAGAAAATGCGGGACACATTTGTAATATAGCATCCTCAGCTAGCTTAGTTGCTAACCCTAAAATGTCAGTTTATGCAGCAAGTAAATGGGCAATATTTGCTTGGTCGGACAGTTTGCGTTTGGAGATGAAACAACTCCAAAAAAATATTCAAGTTACGACTATCCTCCCCTACTATATTAATACTGGAATGTTTGATGGAGTACAGTCTCGCATCCCTATTTTGGAGGCAGAAGCAACTGCACTAACCATTATTAAGGCAATAGAGAAGAACAAGAAAATCATTACTATTCCTGGGTGGATTTATCGTTTTACCCGTTTCGGTCAAGCCTTTATGTCGGTAGATGTGTTTGATTGGTTTGCAGGAAGTATTATGGGAATCTATAAAACAATGGGAGAATTTAGAGGTAGAAAATAATTAGTTTATATTTGAAAAATGGATATCCCGAAAATCGTAAATCAGCAAAAGAGTTTCTTTAATGCTAACTCCACAAAAGAGGTTACTCTCAGAATTGAAACTTTAAAAAAGTTAAAACTCATTTTAAAAGAAAATGAGGGAAAACTCTATACTGCAATTTATACTGATTTTAAAAAATCAGAGTTTGAAACTTACCTTACGGAACTATCCCTTATTTATAACGAATTGAATGATGCAATTCGTAACCTAAAAAAATGGAGTAAACAAAAAAGAGTAAGTACCAATCTTGCGAACTTCCCAGCCAAAAGTTATATAATCCCTGAACCCTTAGGGACTATTTTGGTTATCTCTGCCTGGAATTACCCTTATCAACTTTCTTTAATTGCTGCTATTTCAGCAATTGCTGCAGGAAATACTGTGGTGATAAAACCTTCTGAAATCTCAAACAATACAAGTAAGATATTAGCAGAACTTATCAATTCTAATTTTGATAAAAAATATCTTTGCATAATAGAAGGAGGAGTGGAAACGACCACTGAATTACTCCAAGAAAAATGGGATAAAATCTTCTTTACAGGAAGTACACCTGTGGGTAAAATAGTTTACAAAGCAGCAGCAGAAAACTTAACCCCTGTAACTTTAGAGTTAGGAGGAAAAAGTCCAACTTTTGTTTTAGCCGATTGTAATATTAAGATAACTGCAAAACGAATTGTTTGGGCAAAATTCTTAAATGCAGGACAAACTTGTATTGCCCCCGACTATCTGTTAGTAGAAAAAAAGATAGAAACTAAAGTATTAGAAGCACTCAAAAAGGAAATTCAGGAATTTTATCCTCTTAGCGAAAACATAAATGAAAATTATGTTCAGATTGTAAATGAGAAGAATTTTAACAGATTGAAACAACTAATTCCTACTGATAAAATTTATTATGGAGGGAAAACAATCATAGAAAACAGAAGTATTGCTCCTACCCTTTTGCAAAACATTAGTTTTGAGGACAACATAATGCAAGATGAAATTTTTGGACCCATACTCCCAGTTATTACCTTTGAAAACCTAGATGAAGTGATTGCAAAAGTAAAGAAAAGAGAAAAACCACTTGCCTTATATATTTACAGCAAAAGCAAAAAAACAATTCAAAAAATACTG
>Ga0206123_10001597_pt1 | contig 21173 bp, 34 predicted proteins | sample Helgoland_Spring_2_FD_160086 | JGI IMG/M metagenome (GOLD analysis project Ga0206123, IMG submission 160086) | Pelagic subsurface seawater microbial communities from Kabeltonne, Helgoland, North Sea - Helgoland_Spring_Bloom_20160316_1 | ecosystem: Environmental > Aquatic > Marine > Epipelagic ...
GACAGTCTAACTGCGTTGAGCGTGGCATAATGGCAATTACAGATTCACAAAAAGTCGACCTACTATGGAAGAAAATTGGTTTTGGTAAAGCCAAGACAGATACAAATGCAAGTAAAAAGGCTCCTAACGAACCTAATGCTAGTAGTTTAATTATTAAAGATGCTGATATATGGAATCAAAGTTCAAGTATTACAAGCACTATTCCTAGTGCTAATAGCAGTATTGCTAATGTGTATTTAGATAGTGTTAGTGGTGCTTTAGAAACAACAGAGGATGGTTCCTCAACAGACAATAGAACTTGGAAGACTGGTATTACAAATTGGATACCACCTCAATTCGGTTCTACTTATCAGTTAAAAGTATATGCCGCACCTTCAAGTACGGCCTCAGTACAAACTAACGGCACACAGTTATTTGAAACAGGTTCAGGTAACAGTGACGAATGGTTCTTTGATTATCAATCAGGCATACTAAACTTTATTGGTGATAACTTACCTAGTGATATTGGTACAGGTACAAGTAATACAATTTTTGTTGCTGGTGCTGTTTATGTTGGTAACACAGGTGTTACGTCAACTGGTTCCAATATGGTATACCACAGTTTTGCAAACTTAACAGCATTGTTTTCTGCAAGTACAGTAGAAGCAGGAGACTTTGTTAAGATTGATGACAGAGGTGATGGTGAGTATGGTTTATATATTGCCAATCAAGAAGACCCAAGTCAAACAAGTCATCTTACACTAATTGGTACAGCCGATAGTGCAACTACAGATGCCGGAACACTTACAGCAACATTTGATTATAGTGCTGGTAGTGTATTACTTGGTAATATCTCTGAAGGTTGTAAAGTTACAAGTGTAACAGTTACAACTAATATAGCATTTAACGACAATACTGCTGAAGTAACTGTTGGTGATGCTAGTGATAATGATAGATTGATGACTGCTGATGAGAATGATTTATTAGATGCATTCAGTTATGAAAGTACACCAAGTTATGTGTACGGTGCAGGTGATACAGATGTTTACGCATACTTAACACCAGGCTCGTCCTCACAAGGTAACGTGACTGTTTCAGTAAGTTATAAGTAATATTGTAAGACTTTAGAAGGGGGACTTAGGTCCCTTTTCTTTTGACTATTTAGACTGTCCGCTTTCTATTCCAATACCCGCAAGTATTAAAAATGCTGATCCAAATAACCACCATGGACTAAGAGATCCAAATATAACGCCGGCAAGTACAATACAACCTGATAAGCCTATTGTAGTAAGTCCTGTTCTTTCGTTTGGTAATCTCATATTATGCAAACGGAGTAATTCGTTGATCCGTTGATGATATATTATATACGTTGTCTGGTTTTTCTTCTGCTGTAGCCATACATGCTTTGTTTTCAACTAACCAAACTTTTTGACCTTCTTCTAGTCTATCATCTTTACATGTAAAGCCTTCACTCCAACGACCGTATTCTACATACACCCATTCACCTGGCTTAATCCAATCTATTTCAGGTCCTACTTCCAATACTTTAAACCAACGTGGTGTGGTGCCTTCTGAAGTACCAATAGTTGATTTAATAATAATACCGTGCTTAGTAGTTTTGTCGCCAAAGTCACCGTCTACGCAAAGTACTCTATCGCCAATTGCTCTTAATCTACTCATCGTCTGACCAATCATCCTCATATACTGGAACCATTTCAATATCACCGTTCAGTTGTTCTACTTCTTTATAACTTACAATTTTTCTTTCTTCAGTGAGAGTTGGTGGTTGTTCTTGTACTGGTGCTGGTTCAACAGCATTCATGACACTTTGGTCTGCTTCAGTTTTTTGTGCTTTGGCAGTTTTAACTTCTGGCTCAGCCGCTGTTTCAGTAGTAGCAGATACATCAGGCATTGCGCCTTTTAATGATGTTGATGCTGTACTACTTTTAGGATTACTTTGGTAATATGCTCTTGTACGATCTTCTGCTTTTTCTATTACTTCACCGTTGGGTCCAATGATGTCACCTTGTGCATTCACAGGCATGTTGCCCATTGCACGTTCGGTTCCAGCCATATAGCTCTCCATGTCAATAATTTTACCTTGTCTGCTTCTACGTTGTACCATACTACCTCTTTAAAAATTCTTTTATGTCTAAATTATATTTTAATGAATCTACTTTGTGTATTCCAATTAAATACAATACATAACTGGCTACACTAGATCCTCTGCCTACTCCCCATACAAGTTCGTTTGTTCTTAAAACATCTACTACATATAGTAGTACTTGTATAATAGGAAATAAGTTTCTTTCCTTATAAAGTGCTAGTTCCATTTCAACCCTTTGACTGGCCTCGGCGTTATCAGTGCCGTCCACTTCGTTTGGAACTAATCCTCTTACATATTCCTCAACATCAATACCTTTATAGTGTTGTGGAATAGCATATGTATTTATCCTGTCGAAATCATCTTCACCTAGGATTCTTAGTCTATCTATACCAAGATCATCACAAAACTTATTATACTTAGTGATGTCTTCTGTACTAACAAATTCAACTTTACTTATATCTTTGCCAGCATAGAGTAACTCTATACCAGTTTTTTCGTCACTTAGATATCTATTGTGTTTGTCTAACATCTAGTTATTATACAATAAAATGCTTTAGTCGTCAAGTTTTTTCTTTTCCTCTGTAGGAAATAACTCTATTACCTGACCTCGTTTCTTTTCTTCATCTGGGTATATAAGTTCCATTTGATCGTATATTTCTTTTTCTATTAGATTGAATCCTTCATTTATCTTTTCGAACCTACTGTCTAAGTCTGTCCTTATAGCCAATGCTTCTTCCATGTTGTTAGCATTCATATCATATGCACTAATGGTATCTCTGGACCACCATGGGTATTCATATATACTATACTCGCCTACAAAGTCTTCTGCTGAAGGTAACATTGAAAGTACCTTATCAAATTCTATATTTTCGTGCTCGTACTCAATGCCTGTGTGATGATCTACTATACCTACTGAATCAACAAACACATTTTCTTTGCACAAAGTATTTAACTTAGCCATCATTACATTTGCTAATGAGTTTATTGTTACTTCGGGTGTTATAAAAAGATAATTGTTTGCACTAGCAAAGTGCGAATTGATACACCCTTGTGATTCTGGTGAGTACCAAAATGATTGGTCCACACATGTTTCTAACCAATGTGAAATTTTTTGGTAACTGATATTTTGATCTACACTAACATCAAACGTACTAGAGTCTTCTGGTTTTTGTGTGTACATACTCCATGTAATAGTAAATTCATTATAGGAAATGTTATCTAAGTCATTTGTATCAGGAATAGTAAATACTCCTAATAGGCCTATCTTCCGTGCTGTCTTAAGTCGTGCTGTCTGGATCGTCATATCTAAATATCTCTATTTTGCTTTCTTCTTCTTTCCTGGCTTGTTCTTTTGCCTTGTTAGTATAAGAGAACGCAACATTATTTATAAGTTTTTCTTCCTCGGGCAAATCAAGATCGAATACTTCACCTGATATTTCCCCAATCTCTATTGTTTGTTCTGGTTTTTGTTTAAGTTTTTCTTTATGTAGTTGCAGTTGCATACGTTCATGGTACTCTAACTGTACAGCATCTCGCAAACTTAATATTTGATTGTATATAGGATTATTACCATTTAGGTTATATAATTTTTGCGTATAGGTTTTATTAAGTTCTAATAACTCTTCTTGTGTTTTAGTTGTAAAGTCTATTAGTGGATTCATAATGATAACTTAAACAGTAATGCATTCTGTTGATCTTTAAATCTTATGCAGTTTCTTCTCAATTGGTAATCCCAAAATTCTGCTAGTTCATATTTGCCACAAAAATTTCTAACAATATTTTTAGCATCTATATATTCATACCTAGTTGAAACCATTGTGGTATCACCACGTGGTAATTCAATTTCTGTATCTCTCCAATCATGCCAAAGATCATTAAAATGTTTTGCACGGTCTTGTGGAGTATCTAACTTCATACTGCCACGCAATTCTTTAGGAAATAACTTATCAATAGTTTTTAGTTTACTGAACTGTGACATTTTTATTCTCTGATATTGTTGAGTAATACATAAGTGTTTCTTCATTCACGCCATTGTGATTATACTGTTTACTTAATATAATATCTAAATTAGGTAACGCATTTTCGAAACACTTTTCTATAACATAGCTCTTAGTTCTACCTGCTAAATTTAGATCCCATCCGCTTAATATATGCTTTGCAATAAATTCTTCAGGGTGTGCATCTAGTATTTTGTTTATTTGCATACGTCTGTGATGAGATATTGTTTCACTGCTATATCCTTTAGTAATCATTTTAGCAGTAGCATCTACAATATCATCTGTCTTAATAATAATTTTATCTATGCTTCCAGTATTACTGTGATTGTCCCATAGTATATTGAATCTATTATTAGAACATACAGTGGTTGTATAGTTTTCAGTTGTTTTTACATTTTTAAATTTAAGTTCGTTTGAAATAACATTACTTGGATTAAATTTGTTTCCGTATATAATACCTACAAAGTTACTTAAAGGCAAGTCTGTGCCTGCTTCATTAGTTGTAATAAAATGCTTATCAAATGTTTCTTTAAATTTTTCAATTGGGTAAGTGTATATGTTTAAACCACTTGGTCCTTTACCTACGTTCATACCAGTAGTCTCGCAATACTTACTGCCATCTACTGCATCGCTGTTTAGTCCTATTCCAGTTATACCAGTTGGCATATTAGGGTGTCTTGATAGCAAGAAAACACATTTGTTTACTGCCCACATAGTAGCCTGATGATTTCGTGCAATACTTATTTCATTGAAACCTAAGCCACGTAAAAGTATCACAGCATCACTAATGTTATGCTCATCTGGGTTTACGTTATATTCTAGAAATAATACTTCAGACATCGAACGTTACACTCTCACCACAGCCACATGAACCAACAGCCTTAGGAGAAGTAACAATCAATGATGAACCTTTGATACCTTCGTCTTTAATATCAACGATACTACCTTCTAATAAAGGTAAGCTCATGTCATTTACTAATAACACAAAATCATTAAATTCGCCGACGTAGGCATACTGGTTAGCATCGTATTCGGATACAAGTTCCCAATCATATTCAAATCCAGCACAACCGTTAGGTAGTAAATTAAGTTCTACACCTACATGGTTGTTCTTTTGAATTTGTTGACGCAAGTGCTGTTCTGCAACACCTGTTAGTGTCAATTTTTCGTCAGGTTTAAAAGTTTTTAAAGTTTCCATACTGTTATTTATCTAAGATCTTTGATCTATAATTTCGTCTGCTAGTCCCCATGCTAAGGCTTCTTGGGCATTCATAAAGTTATCGCGATCCATTGCCGCTTCAAACTCGTCATACGTCTTACCTGCTGAATTATGACTAACATAGATATTTGTGAGCTCTTCTTTGATTCTCATGATTTCATTAGCACGGATTTGTATGTCACTTGCTTGTCCACTTGCACCGCCTAATGGTTGATGAATCATTGTTCTTGCATTTGGTAGTAAAAACCTTTTGCCTTTTGAACCAGCCTGGGCAAGTAAACTACCCATTGAAGCCGCTTGTCCCATTACAATAGTAGATACGTCTGGCTTGATGTATTGCATTGTGTCATACATTGCCATGCCACTTGTAACAGTTCCGCCGGGAGAGTTGATATAAAAGTTTATATCTGCATCAGGGTCTTCTGCTTCTAAGAAAAGAAACTGAGCACAAATACTATTTGATACTGTGTCGGTTACTTCTCCATTTAAAAATACAATTCTTTCTTTGAGCAGTCTACTGTAGATATCGTAACTACGTTCACCTGCTGATGTTTTTTCTATTACATATGGTACAAAATTCATTTATTTTCTCACAATTGATATGACTTTATTCATAAAATTTTTAACGCCTGTAATTCTTCCTGTGGTTAAATTAGTAGGACATATAAAAGCAAACTTATCATTAAAGTCAATGTTTAATATTTCTTCATCAGACATCTCTGTAATGTGTGACATAACTATGTTAAGTAACCCTTGAACAAATAAAGCATTAGATTCCCATTGCCATTCATCGCGATCTTTTGCTACCCATACAAGACTTTGGCAACCATATACACGATTGCTATCTTGTTTAAGATTTGCAAGAGCTTCACTGCTAATTACAATGTCAACACCACTTTCCATGATATATTCATGTAAGTCTCTTTGATCTAATGTGTCTAACCACTCAAGGTCTTGTTTTTTTAACATGATATTATTATACTACAACTCTGTTATGTTGTCAATATGTATTTACTAATATACGCCTTTTCCAAAGTCAAATTGTGATTTCTTTTTCTTCTTCTTTTTTGTTGGTTTTGTGCCCCATGAACTGAAATGTCCTGAGGAAGTTGATGGTGTGGGACTAGAGGGAGAAGTGTCACCACTTCCTGCAGACCCTCCGCCTCCACTTGAATTTCCGTGAGCGCCGCCACCTGAACTGTTTCCAGGTCCGGCTCCACCACCTACGCCAGCACCAGCACCTGATCCTGCGCCACCACCAGAGGCTCCGCCTCCAGCACCACCGCCACCACCTGCTTCGTCATCAAGTCTTCTTCGTACTTTGATGGCTTCGTAGATCTCTGCAATTTTCATTTGTGTTTATTCAACCACGTATTCAGAGTCAGATATCAATGTTGCTTGTTCATCTGCATCTGTAATTTGTACTAGTGTGTCACTGTTACCGTTGTCCGCTTTAAAGTAATCACCGTCTGCATTTACAAACCATGCTCTATAGTCTACACCTGCTACTGAGTCATCGTAATGAATCGGTGTGTAGCCTTCAAAGTTACTTGGGCCAGTTCCATTTGCTGTTTCTGATCCAATATCACTTAATTCAGCAATCTTGGCATCCAATAAGGCTTCTGCCGCATCTATGTCTGAATCATTAGTAATAAACCATGCACTTGGATCACCATCTGAATTTGTACCCTGACTAAAGTATGCCGCATAATCACCTGCTTCTTCAATCAATTCCATGTGGGCTCTTAATCTTTTTTCTTCTGCAAAACTTGCCATTTAATTAGTCCTCTTTTTTAACTATTGCCCAAATGCCATATGCAAGACCGGCCCATGCCGCCATCTTAACAATACCACCGAACAAAATTATTGCTAGTGAACCAGCGATAATAACACCACCGTCCCAACTAGTTCTTTCTTTAATTCTTGATTTAATATAATCTAACATAATATCTCTCCTATGCTATATTACTATTTATCTAGTTTAGCAATATTACCAGCCTTCTCTATGTAACCAGGCATAGCATGATCGCTAACAAAGTCAAAGAACTTAAACTGTTTACAAGCGGCCCAAAAGCCTCTCCAACCGTCTTTGATTCTTTGCCATATTGTAAAGTTTCTGATATTGCCATGATAGTTTATATAATGTAATTGCCCACCATGTACAAATCCAAACAATGCTGGTGGTACTCTTGGCACTATATCATTGTTATTTACATAACGTATGTACCTACCAATATCACAACCTTCTAAATGTTCTCTAAACTTTCTTGTACCTACTCTTGGTTGCCCAAAAGTTCTTAACTCTTTAATTGGTATTCCATCTGCCGCAAGTTGTTCTGCTACTAATACTGCCATGGCACCACCTAATGAATGTCCGACAACAAATACGTTCTCTTTATTCTTACGCAATTTTTTAACCTGTGCAAATATTTCATCATAAACCAAATTGGCATACTCATAGAATCCACTATGTACCATTCCGTTCCTTGGATGTCGTACCGGTATTGTTTTTAAGTCTGCGGCTATATCGGCAAATTTAGTTGGCTCTGTACCTCTACAACTAACAATAATTGCATTGTCTTTTGTTACAAATACCCATGCTTCTGCGTCACCGTCTTTTATAAATTTGGCTTTTGATCTTTGCATCTTTAAAGTCTTCTCAGTTGCTTTTAATTCCTTTTCACTAAGATAGGCTCTCCCTGCTAGATTGGCCAAAATACTCGCTCTCTCTGATTCAGAGCAGTCTGCTAACCATCCCATAATTACTCCTACATAATTCTGTGTTTTGTCTACGCAAGTATTTATCATAAAAAAAGGCTACACAAGGTAGCCTTTTAGGGAGGATTATGAATATTATATTCTTAAATCTGTTTTTGTTGTTACATGATCGGCTTCATTGCCACATACATAAACCAAATTACAAAAAGAATACCACCTAAAGTAAAGATATCGTTGCACGTTTCACCGTCAGGACAATACTTTAGTTTAATATTCTTTAGTGTTTGGATTGTAGGCGCAACAGCCGACTTAATAGTATCGGTTGTCATTTTCTCGTCTCCTGAGTCTAAATCTATATTAGCTCTCACATTCACAGTATCTTACGATCACTGCTAGGGGGTTAAAGTTCCTAAACTTTTAATTGTGCTTCGTAATGTTGTATCTTCACATTGAGATCTACAGCGGATACACACCGCTACAACCGACAGCACACAACCGTCCCTTTGTGGAAGTAGGATTGCTATTATACTTCCAATAGGTATTTATCTTTAAATGATGTTTTAAGTGCTTTTTGTGGTATTTTTAATAATACTTTTACCCCAACCTTGTCTACGTCTAAAATATAATCTATTAAAGTACTCTTCGCCTTTAACTCTTTCTCCAATATCAATATCGTAAATAACTTCTGCATGTTCTAAATCGTCAATGCCATTTATATATTCGTATATATTATATTGTTGTAGTACTTGGTGTGGGTAATACTGCTTTTCTTTTGTTGTATAGTTTTCTTGTGCTGTCATCATTGCATAAAAAAGTCCTTCTTCTAGATCACAAAACTCAAATGTAAACGTGTCTTTGACTAATTTTTCTACTGCGTTAGGGAATCGATGAAAATCTTTTTGGGCTTCCCACATCAGTGTATGTCCACTAGCAACTTCTATATCGCCAGTTTTTAAATATCCAGCAAGTAACTCTCTTGCTTCTCTAAATGATTTACCAACTGGTCCATTATCATTGCTTATGCTTTCTAGTAACATATCATACATCATCTCATAACTATAGTCTTTATACATTCTAAGGAATCTAGTTACAACTTGACTCCAACCAAAGTTATGAAAATTGTTTATCATCCAACTATAACTCCATGAATCAATAAACTTAGGTGTAGGCATGTATTTTGTGCCTGTAACTAATTCTACTTTCTCTGGAATATTATCTTCTTCCTCAAATCCGCTGATATAGTTTTCTACAACAACAGTTGTGAGTCCGTGCTTTTCTCTTTCTTCAGGCAAGTTCATGTGTGCATTTTCTAATAGTTGTGCTAACCAACTTTCAATTGCGTTATGTTGCCCTGCATCTAATACTTCACATACTCCACGTTTCCAACTTTCGTATGTTTCTTTAGGTAATCCTAATATGAGTTCTGTATAACTGGGTATATTTTCTCTGTTACACTTATCGAAGATCATTTTAAGATCTGACATTTCCATGTTACGTCTTTTAATTTCATCTAGTACATCCATGTCCATGCTTTGCACACTTAATGTTAGTCCTCTGTTAAAACCACTACTAATAAACTTTTTAACAATTTCTAGTATCTCATCTGAACTATTCTTGTACCATGTAGCATCAACTACTTTAGGATAACCGTATTCATTTTGTAATGCAACTAGTTTCTCTGTAAACTCTAAATCTCTGTCTGTGAATACACCAAAGTTTGCATCTGCAATAGTAACATAGTCTACCTTGTTCTCTGACATCCAAGTAAGTTCCTGTAATACTTTAGGTATAGGAAACTTTTTAATCTTTGCGTATGTTAAACTACCCCAATCACAAAATGTACATGCAAAAGGACACCCTCTATTTGTTTCTATTGTGCCATTCCACAAATCATTTTTGGGTGCGTTTGCTAAAAGTTTATCAAACACGCCAGTAAGATATGGACTAGGTATATCTAATTCATCTAGTCTACCACCTTGGTAAATTTTGTCTAATTGGATGCCATTCTTGATGCTCTCTAACATAGTCACAAAGGATTCCTCACCTTCGCTAAGAGAGATTGAATCAACATAAGGGTGTTTTGCAAAGAACTGCTCTTGCTCAGGTCTGCTAGTTACCTGCGGACCACCGAATACTATTATAGATTCGGGATTCGATTCTTTTATCTTTTCTGCTACATGTTTATTGTATTCCCAATTCCACATGTAACAACTAAAAAAGAATACCTTGCAATCTTTAATACGTTCTACTAATTTGCAAGGCTCTTCTCGTTTATAGATAATATCAGCGACTTCAAAGTTATCTGTGACCCAATCTTGTTGAGCCGCATAACTCCAAAGACAACCAACCGAATAAGGTAGCCAGTAGCCAGTGAACGAACCACCGCCTATTTTGAAATTAGGCTGGATTAGTACTATCTGGTTCACTAAACTACTTTGAGGCTTTTAATACTTCTGCTACGATATCGTTTTTTTTCTTTCTTTTGTCAACTTCAATACCAAATTCTCTACCCTTTGCTTCTAATTGACCTTTAGTCAATTTAGTAAGAGAAGCCTTAGTAATTTTTGCTACTTTAGGCGCCGCTTTTTTAGGGGCAGGCTTAGAAGATGCAGGCTTACTTGCAACCTTAACTTCTACAACTGGCTCTGGTTTACCAAAGAAAAATTCTTTTAACCATGTAAACATTTATAAACTCCTGTCTAGTTTGTTTAATTTATCAAATCTATCACTATAGATAGGATGATCTAAATTAAAAGGATTTGCTCTTTTATATGCTGTAGATTTAACTCTGTCAGCAACTAATTGTGCTTTTGCCTTTATACCTTTATCATCTATACTATTTATGTAATTTTTGACACCTTTGTTGTTTAATTCTGATAACATATCAAATAATAGTATATCAAATTCTAAATAACTCATACCTAATTGGTCGCTATCACTAGTGCTAATACCTAACCCATCGGTTGGTAATGCAGTAATAGTTGCTTGTGGTACGCCAAGCATTTCTGCAATAGCAGGTACTTCCCAACTCTTACTTAATGATTGTATAGGTGCAATATCACCCACATCACCATGTAATGTCCAAAAGCCTGCCGCTAACTCACTAAAGTTATCTGTGCTACCAACACAACCTCCAACTTTATGAGCAAGGTTATACAATGTAAGCATACGCAATCTTGCTCGTATGTTACCTTGTCTTTGCAATCCACCATAGTCAGTATCGTATGCACCTAAGAAATCTCTCATACTATCAAACTGCTCTGATAAATCAAAACTATGTCTTTCTAATCTGAGAGCATCGATGTTTTCGATACCTCTATCTGTTTCTGTTTCTATTTGATGTATTGGTAATGTTGCACCATGTACTATCCAACCTGCTTGTTTAAATAAAGCGGCTGTTAGGGCACTATCAATGCCTCCACTCATACCAATAACAACATCTTCAATACCGTGATCTTTTTTATACTGTTCTAAGTTAGTTACTAATTGCTCAGCAACTTTTTTTAGACTTGCTTGTTTAGGATACAAGCCAGCATCTACTAATTGCTCTAGTCTAGCAATAAACCAATTGTCTATAGGTTCACCACTACCTGGAGTAATTGCTAATATTTGATCAACTATTCTGTTTAAGTTCACTTTGTATCTCCTCGGGCGACTTGTACTTAATCATCGCTCCAATTTTGTCTCTGCTTACACCTCTGCGTAACCAGAATCTTAAATCCTTAATAGGCTTGCCTTCATCCATGAAGAACGAACCCATTTTACCATGCTTACCTTTTAAAAAAAATGTTACAGCATGTCCTCCATCAGGTATTTCAACTCTATGAAAGTCTTCATGGGATCGCCAAGCAAACCAGCCTGGACCTCTCCATGTCCTTTCCTCACCACGAACCTCATAGTATCCTCCCGACAGTATGAGTGTGAAGTAACCCCATGGGTGATTATGTTCGGTAGGCAAATCGCTACCTAATATCAAATTCAAACAAACTCTTCCAGCACCATATTCTCCGGCAAGTCCCTTTTGGAATAGTTGCTTTCCTAAAAATACCCTGTGCATGTATTCATGGTTAGTGTATATATTAGTTAAAGTTTCTGTTCCTCTGCTTTTTGCTAAGTACCAAAAGAGTTTGATCCACATAAATTTTTACTTCTCGTTTACAAATTCATATAGTTTTCTTGCTTCTTCAATTACTTGTTCAGATGTAATTTCGATAATAGGGCAATGCTCTGTTTTTCGTACATCATCTGGAAGTTGGAAGTGTGCATTCATGACTTGCTCTCTGTTTTCTGCTAGAATACCTTGAGCTTGTCCTAGTAAGTCGGCTCTTAATTCGAACCCGCTTTTATTATTTGACATGATTTTCTCCTGTGTCAGTGTGTGTATGTATTACATATATAATACGGAAATTATTTATCTAACGATTTATCCTTAAGACATAAAAAAAGGGCGGTATCACTACTGCCCTTTTTCCTATTTAAACTTTAAAATTAAATATATGATACTTCGATTGACTTTCTTTTTGTAGGGAAAGTTAAATCTGAATTTAAGTGATGTTCTCTTCTTGGTTTTGATTCATCAGGAAATCCTACACCCATTAAGAGTACAGGTTTCTTGTCAATACCTAGTGTTCTTTGAATTTCACCTTTATCACAACAAGAACAACATCCGGTACCATAACCTAATAGGCCTGAAACCATGTTGACATATCCTGCCGCAACACCAATTGCTGTTTGACGATCATTTTCCATTACATCTGTTTCCCAACTAACGTCTGTTTTATTTTTAGCATCATCTTCGTTAAAATCTTCTGCAAAAACAATTAAGAGATTAGCAAGAGTTTGAGGATTGGTTGTGAGTCTATCACCTTTAGGTGATTTACCACCTTGCTTACCGTCATGTATCATGAAGCCACTTGTACTTCTGTGTACTGCTTCGATTGTCTTTCTATCTGTTATAAAGTAAGGCTTGAAAAAAGTAACGTTCTGCTTACTAGGAGCACCAGTAACTGCTTCTGCAATTAGATCTAAATCTTCTTGTGGAATACTTTTAGTGAGGTCCCAATTTCTTTGAACGTGTTGACTTTTATGAATAGCCTTCTTAAGCATATTTCTAAACATTTTATTCTCCGTCTAGGGTGTCTAAACCCATTGATTACGCATTGTATCTAGTTTCGTCTTGCGTATAGACAATAGTATTTATCTAATTTTGGAGTTTGTTTTAACTGCTTTTTCTAGGATGTTAAGTTTAATGTTTTTTTGTTTAGCATAATGTAGTAATGCTTCTGTGTCTTTGGGGAAACAATGACCGCCAAAACCAAACAATCCATCAGGCCCTGGTACTGTCATATGACTGTCGCCCATACGTGAATCGTTTTTTAGTATGTCTGTGAATTGCTCCCAACTAACCCTACTGCTACCTGCTTTATGTAGGTTATATAGATCATTAAAGAATACAACCTTTGTTGCTAACCAACTGTTTACAGTATATTTAATTAAACTTGCAGTAGTTAAATCTGTTTTAAATGTAGGTACAATCTTTACGTTACTGTGTCTAAGATATGCTTTTTCTACTACTTCGCAATCTTTCCATTTGCCACCTAATATTTGAAAATTAGGATTTATAAAGTCATCAAATGAATTTGCTTCTGTGAGAAACTCTGGGTTATACACTATCTTTAAATCAAACGCCTTTTTAAACTGGTGTAAGTAATCTGGGATAATAGTACTCTTTATAACACAAACACCCTTGTACAAGCGTCTATTAAGCTCTGTAAGTACGTTTAATGCTACACTGGTATCGCAACTACCATCTTCTGCAATAGGTGTAGGAACGCATATAAACAGCACTGGCGGGTTGAATTCTACTAAGTCTGCTATAGTATTACTATTGTAATTAGGGTCTACAATAAACTGTTCTACATCCTTATTAAAACCATTGCTTACTGCTGATCCAACAAATCCTTTTCCTATAATGCCTAATTTCATACTTTACCTTTTATCCTTTCTAATAGGTACTGGTCTTCGTAGTCAGGATCATTTACATAGTCTGGTGCATTTAGTAATGCTTGATCTACTCGCATTTTGATATCCCAAAGTCGCTTCTTCATATCACTTCCGGTCCAACCATCGTTACGAGGATTATTCATCTCGTATTCTAGTTCCCATATTATATGTTCTGCTTTTTTGCTATCAGGTATAATCATGCCTTCCTTATTGTAGTATATTCGTTCATTATGTTTATTATCTTTTACCATGCCTCTACAGCAGTGATGCTGTCCGGCATGCCGTCCACGCCTTCAATTAAATCTAACTCAAAATCTTCTGGTGTATTTGCTTCACCATAAAAGGTTGCCCAGCCATCGTTCAAAACTAACTGAAATTCATGTAGCCTATTGTTTGGTTTAGGCACTAGTGTTGTTCCTTTCGGTACTGCTATTGTTACACTAAATCTACTCACCTACTGTGTACCTCTCTAAACTTTGATTATAGGTAGAATTACTTACTTGCACAAATGTTGTACACTTACTTAATTGCTTAAGAGTACGAGCACCAACATAAGTACAACCACTACGCAGGCCTCCAAGTACGTCGTTGACAACGTTTCTAACCTTGCCTTTATAAGGAATCTGTACAATTCTGCCTTCGCTTGTTCTATGATCTTGAACACCACCTGTCTCCTTTTGTGCTTCAGTAGTACTACTACCATAAAATTTTACATAACTTTTTTCTTCAGACTGTGTTGCCTGTGCTCCACCTGATGGATTACGCTCATTTGTAAAATAAGATTTAGTAATTATTTCACCGCCACCTTCATCACAACCTGCTAACATTCCACCTAGCATTACAAAATCTGCTCCGGCGCCAAATGCCTTAACTACATCTCCAGCACTACTACAACCGCCATCAGCAATGATGTGTCCACCAAGACCGTGAGCGGCATCCATGCACTCCATAACTGCGGATAACTGCGGATACCCAACCCCAGTCTTAATCCTAGTAGTACAAACACTACCAGGCCCAATACCAACTTTAACAATGTCTGCTCCTCGGAGGATAAGTTCCTCTGTTATATCTGCTGTTACTACGTTACCAGCAATAATAGTAATCTCAGGATGTTTTTCTCTGAAACGTGCAACATAATCTAAAAAACGTTCACTATAACCATTAGCAACGTCTATGTTTACATACTGTATACTTCTACATAATTTAAGAGTTGCTTCAATACGCTCATGGTCTATATCTGTGATGCCTGTACTAACAGCAACGTTTCTACAAATGTCTGGTTTGTGTACATGACTACCTAACCAATTCCAAATGTCTGCTGGTTGATAGTTTTTATCTAAGCATGTAAACATAGGTATCTTAATAAGTTCCTCTGCCATATTAAACGTACCAACACCTTGCATATTAGCGGCCATAATAGGAATACCGCTAAATTCTTTTTGACTGTTTCTAAACTTATATTCTCTAACTAAGTTTACATCTTTTCGACTGCCCATTGTACTACGTTTAGGTCGCAATAGCACGTCATTGTAATCTAATTTAATATCATTTTCTATACGCATAGTAAGTATATAATCCCAATGTATGTAAGTAAGTGTAGTAATTGGTCAACACCATGTGTTACCCAAAACATTTGATCTTGTGATGTATAGCCTCTGCTTTTCCAAACATTGCTTTTAACATAATCCACATGATAGTGTATAATCGAATCTGCTACTGCAAGGCCAACAATGAATAACAATGTTGCCGGTGCAGTAAGTAAAACTAGAAAGGTTAGAAATCCGTGAAAGCCAGCATGTGCTATTCCACCTTTAGCACCGTAGGTGCCTTTGTCTTTGATCATCCAGCCGTACTGCATGAAGTAATCTGCTATAGTATGTTTAACTATAAACAGAGTCATAAGGGAGAGAATCATGCATCACCTTCTTTTACAAAGACTCCGTCTATCATTTTACCTTTACGGTCTTTGATATCATGCCATGCTTGGTTCAAACATTCAGTTATACTTACATTGTTGCGTTCTGCAATATTGATTAGTACAACAATCATGTCGCCGATATCGTCCTTAATGTCTTTGCCTTTACAGATGTTATCACTTAGTTCACCCATCTCTTGGATAAGTTTTGCTAGTTGATCTTTGTCTGTTGCACCATCAATTAGATTACGGTCTCTATGCCATTGCCTAATATCATTAGTGCGTTCAATCATCAATTGTGTTTCTGCGTTTGCCATTAGTCTCTATTCCATATTAGTGTGTCTTGTTCTAAAGTAATGTTATCAGACTCTCCGTTTTTAGGATAGTCTTGATATTGATCACCTTGTAGAAAATACATCCATGCTCTACCGTGTGTTGTTTCTGTTTTTTCTTTATTGTAAAATTCAGGATAACCTTCAATCATATCAAGTTCTTCTGCAGTTTGCTCATCTACTTCCCAAACCTCACCTTGTATATAATGCTTACCCTTTTTAAGTACACCAGGAAAAGCACCCAAGTCAATCATATGATAGTCAGGGTATGTTGTTTTTGCTTTACCTACAATGGTTGCACCAGGGAATTGATTAAGTCCTCTGACTTTGCCACTGCTTTTAAGTGTTCCGTATACGAATACTAAATTTGTCATTTGTTTTCCAGTCTATCCTCAAGTTTCTTTATCCTAGCATTCATACTAGCGATTAGTATACTTGTATCTGTGTCAGTAACAATAGTATCTAACGCAATTCTATCATTACGCAACGATTCTACTTCGGTTTCTAAAGACTTAATTGTGTTCTCTTTTTCTTTTAACAGTACAATCAATTCTGCTTTAGTCATTTGTGTCTTAGATTTTTTACTCATAATGTATTATACGATATTTTTATAGGAATGTCAACTAGTATTCTAAAGTATTTGACTCCTTTATTTTTGTATATTTTTCAAAGTAATTGTCTATGATATTATCATAATGAAATGTAATTCTATGTAGTACTCGTTTGGCTACAATTTCTTCATCCCACTCTACACGTTTATGCAACGTTAGAACTTGGTCTGATATAACAATATCACCTGGTTTCCATTTGTGTTCGTACACATACTTCTCTTGGAAACAATGCTCCATTAGTATATCTTTTAATTCAGGGTCTGTAGGAAACTTGCAATTATTATGATAATGAAAATACATTCCTTTTTGACCGTTGAATGCTTCATGTAATAAATTCATTTGGTACTTATGGTCTATCATACCAAAACCTTTCATAGCCATAAGTTGTGGGGTGGGAACACCTTTTGCCCATTTTTCAGGTGCATATTCAAAGTTACCTACAACTCCTTCGCAACGTTCTTTGATATCATCAGGTAAGTCTCTATATGCATTTACAGTATTCATGAATGCTGTATGGGTATTATCACTGTGCCATGCACCTTGTAATGCAACACCTCTTGCTCTATCCATCTCACCATTCATATTACTGTGCCAATCTAGTTCTCCGTTTCCAAAGATACCGGTTGCCATACCTTTTTTACTTTTTTCACCAGTTACTCTTTGCAAAGGAAACTCATTGTCAGTTCCTTCATATGTAAAAGGGTCTAAGTATTCTGATTTAGGTCTTTGAGTTCCATCTTGATTCCAAAGCATTTGTTCCCAATTTGCTAATGTACCCATTTTGTGTATAAGTTTTGTAAAAGGAATTGTTTCAAATGGTTGGTTTTCAAATACTATAATTAGTTTATCTAAATAAATTTCATTTATATCTTGATAGTCTTGTTCGGTGAGGTTACTTATGTCACAATCAATCTTGACTGCAACATCTTTTATTTTTTCTACTTTCATGTGTCTCTTTTATGTAAGTTTTTCTACAACACAGCCACTTTGTTCTAAGAAGTCATATCCACTTCCTTTGTCTGCGTTGTAAGAATGTTTAAATATTACATGTTGTATACCACTTTGGTGTATAAGTTTTGCACAATCTAAACATGGTTCATGTGTACAAAATAATACAGCATCTTTAGTGCTTTCAGAACTTTGTGCCATCTTTGCAATAGCATTTGTCTCTGCATGTAGTACTTCTGGTTTTGTTTTAAGTCTACTCCATGTGTTACCATGCGGTGACTCATGCATTGTAGCACCCATTTCTTCGTATTCTTTCCTCATGTGAGGAACATCATTCCATGTTGTAGTAGTTTCGCAATCGTTATCCCAACCACTAGGCATACCATTGTAACCAATGCTTACAATACGATTGTCTTTTACTATAATACAACCTACTTGGGCACGTTTGGCACTACTAAGTTGTGCAAATCTGTCTGCACAATCCATAAATGCTATCTTAAATTTATCCTTCATGTTTAGTTACACTAATCGCGGCACTTCTGCCTCCAAATCCAAAACTAGTTTTAAACATATTATTATAATCTTTTTCTATTACCTGATCTAATAAATCAAAATGTCCATCATCTGTAAATGGTGTTTTTAATCCTGCGTTTGCTGGCACAAAGCCTTGAGTCATTGCTTCTGCACCTAATACTACTTCTGCTAATCCACTAGCACCCATCATATGGCCCACTTGTCCTTTGTTACCGTACAAGTGACTTCCTTCTGGAAAGTAATCTTTCAACACGTTATACTCTACAGGATCACCAAATGGTGTACTAGTAGCATGAGCATTAAGTACATTGTACTCACTTGCATCTTTACCGGATTGCTTTAACACATTGTCTATTGCTATTCTGGCACCTGTACCTTCTAAGTCAGGTTGTGTTGCGTGAGCACCATCATTTGCAATGCTTATACCATCAACTACCCAACGTATGTTAGCACCTCTGGCCTCAGCAAGTTCTAACGGTTCTACAACTAAGTATACCGAACCTTCTCCCATTACAAAACCATCTCTGCTTTCGTCCCATGGTACACTTCTACCTGTTGGGCTAATAGCACCTAACAGTTGGAAATATATACTGCTCATTGAACTAGTCATAAAGTCAGTACCACCTACAATAGCACATGTATAACCTTCAGTCATCATATACTTCTTAGCAATATCTAATGCTTGTACACCACTTACGCATGTACCACTAGTACCCATGCTAATACCATGCCACTTGTAATGACTGCTAATATGATTACTAACGTATTCATGTGAACTGCTTAATAATATTTGTGGGTGTACCTTACTGCGTTGTTGATGTAATATTTGTCCATACCTTGCAAGGTTAGGAGCACCACCTCTAATAGTTCCTACGAATACAGGTGTGTTATCGGGAAAGTCTAATCCACTTTGTTTTACTGCTTCATCTACTGCTATCATACTTGTAATAACAGTTGGGTCTAACCACTTTCTATCTTTTGTTTTAATTAAATGATCGGTATTCACATCATCATAGTTGGAGTGAAATGCTCTTTTAATTTTAATAATCCAATCACTAAAATGTCCTTGAGGCCTATACTCTTGGTTAGGCACTTCCAAGTTTTTTAAATTTGTTATGTTTTCTTCTAATGTGTTTCCTAATGGGGAAACAATTCCAACTCCAGTAATTGCTAATTTCATTATGATAACCTCTTAATTGCTATGCCTTTGAAAGGGCCACCAACTGGATGTTTGATACTTAAAAAGAAATCTCGTTCGTATGTTCTTCCTGCACCATCAAGAATTCTAAACATATCCCATAATGGTTCATTTATTCTTGCATAAATTATATCAAATACTATCATTACACCGCCTATTGGCAGTTTATTAAATGTAGCACACATTTTACTTAACATTCCTTTACGCTCATGTTCTTGAAATCCTAAACTAATAGGAAATGGAAATATTACTGCTAGGTCGGCTACAAGATCATCACCTTCGGCACCAATTGGATTGCTATCTACATTTACTATTCTTTCTGGCAAGTAACTTGCATCAGTAGTAAGACTACCGTAAAAAGCATCTGATACTGGTTCTGGATCTTTTGTAAGATCAATTTCTGTAGTTGCACCATTTGGATAATGCATAGTAGTTGCTATAACCTCTCCGGCTTCATTGTAATTTACAGTATTTGGTAGTTGAGGGTTTTGGTACACTCTAGGGTCGTTTTCTACTGTTTCCCAAAAATCGTCACAGTATAAGAAAGTATTTGTAAATGTATCTTGTACAATTATTTTTGGAATGTTTGCATCATTATTAGCATTATCTATAATAAATTTTGCAGTTTTACCAGTTCCTGCGTTGTCCTCTTTTAACAATATTATTTGATCTGCGGTCATTTGGTCAGCAAATATTTTTAATACTGCGGCTTGTTCCATGGTAAGAGTACCATCAGCAATATCATCCCATATGAATTCAGTAGTATCTACTGCTCTAACGTCTGCTTCTGTGGGCAATGTAAAGGCCATAAAAAAACTCCTAATATTTACAACTATTTAGTGATAAAAAATTGGAGTTTTATTATTTTATGATAATCTTTTAATTATAGCAATATCGGCACCAGAACCATCTACTTGAATGAACTCTGTTTCGTATGTTCTTCCTGCGGAATCTTGAGCGGCAAGCATAGTCCAATATGATTGATTTACTTTACTGTATATCATGTTACATACAACCATTGCACCATTTACTGATAATTCATTAAAACTAGCACACATAATATTTAAAATGTAATCTTGTGTCCAAGCCGCTGGTATACCAATGTTTACCATGTTTGGAATAAAAATAGTTAAATCTGATTGGAAATCATCAGATGCTGTGCCTAAGGCCGTGTCAGCATGATTTTTAATTTCTGCCATATTCATATGTTGCTGGAAATCTAATGAAGCCATTTGTGCTGAATTCATTGCTGTTACATTACCTGTCATGTCAATGTCTGCGGCGGCACTATCGCCTAAAATTGTTGTGTTTACATTGGTAACATTATCATCATCGTCTAATGTTGCTGTAGCAGTCGGTAAACGATGTTTAAAAACTTTGTCGTTATTGCCAGATAATGTAAAGAAATTTGATGTGGGTAAGACAGCATCAAGCCATTGATCTGTGGTTACTATTGTAGGCAACACCGTGCAATCTGCAATAATAAATTTTTCTGTTTTTCCTGTTGATTGGAAATTACTTCTAATATGCACGGTTTCACTAGCACTCATCTGATCGATAAGGTTTTTGAATACCGCGGCTTGTTCCTCAATAATAAGGCCTGCATCGTCAG
>Ga0206123_10001598_pt1 | contig 21170 bp, 3 predicted proteins | sample Helgoland_Spring_2_FD_160086 | JGI IMG/M metagenome (GOLD analysis project Ga0206123, IMG submission 160086) | Pelagic subsurface seawater microbial communities from Kabeltonne, Helgoland, North Sea - Helgoland_Spring_Bloom_20160316_1 | ecosystem: Environmental > Aquatic > Marine > Epipelagic ...
CGGGTGATAAAGTTTGCGGGTCTAAAGATGCGTTAGAAAGCCACGGGCCATAACACCTCTCCATAGACATCAATGGTATGGCTACCATGTCAGGATAAACTGGCGAAGGAGAGATAAACGATAAACTTCCGTCCATAGAGCTGACAGCGGCAGATTTTTCAGCTTGCTTTTGAGCCGCTCTAGCTTGGTTTATTTCTCCAACAGTAAATTCTTGTAAATTCTCACAAGTGGGTATTTCTGACCCATTGGTAAATTCCGCTGGTTGCTCAAATCCACGAACACCTTTAACAACGTCTCTAGTCTGAATATTGTACATACGTGCTGTTTGATAAGCAGACCTCGGCCCATCACAATATCTTAAATCGACTGTGGACGTAATCATGCCCGGTAATGTTACTAAGGCGTATACATGATTTGGATCTTGGTTGGTTTTATGTCCTGCAACTAACTGAACAACATCAGAGTCAATGGCGACAATATCCATATCTTTTGAGTAAACAGGCGCACCGTCAACTGCGTTACTTCTGGCAAAATCAGAAGTGTTAACTGTTCTGCTTCGACCATTTGCTGGAGAAAACATAGGAATGACTTTTCTTATAACTCCAGACGGAATAAGGCACTTTGATTCGTCTTCGTCAGTTGCTGGATCATCATCTGGATTTACGTTTATAATTTCCACTTTTGGTACTGGAACAACAATTTTAAATCCTCTAGCAAAAACCTTGGTTGGAACAGTTTGCATTACAGGCGGCATGTAGAATGACTCATCTACATCGCATTTTACAAAGGCTACAGATGGGTCTTGCCTACCAAGAAGCTTGTCTTCAGCGCGTCTATTTTGTACTTCAGCAAAACTTAGGCTTTGATCCGGATCAACATTGTCTAAATCCTCAAGAACATCAGGCACAACAAATCCATAGGAATTTATAGATTGTTGAGATAAAGAATCTGAAGATATTTTAGAAAAATCATAAAAATGGCTATTGTCAAACCGTACATAACATGACATTCTGTTATCACCGGCCATCATATTTGTTGGGTCTATTGGAGATAGTGTATCCATAATGTCGTTAGGAAACGCAGACTTAAATCTAGAGTCTGCGCCCTGTCTTGAGCCAGCATGTGTGAATCCTCTTAAAGTATGATCGACATAACCTCCTTGTGGCTCAGGCTTGTAGTTGTACTCCCAGTTGTCCGAGAAAGGATTATAATTACACTTTAAAGCTCCGTTAGAGTAGCCATATCTAAAATTTGTATCATTGTAAGTAAGATCATGGTCTAGATAATGCTCAAACGGATGTCTCATGGTGACATCTGATGAAAGCCCAGCGATTGTTTGCGACCAACCTAGCCCGCTAAGATAATAGTTTTGACTAGCAGTTGTTGGCAACGGCCTAAATCCAAACGGGCCGGTGCGGATACTTTTCACATTAGCGTTGTCGTCAAAATACGAAACTTTATCGGTAAAGTTTACATTTGCCTTTTTAGGTATCTTTACTAGAAACTTCTTGCCTAGATTTTCTTCAGCGACTTTCTTTACAAAGTTGTATACTTTTTTTGCGTTTTCCTCGCCCTCTTTAGCGAGTCTAGAAGAGTTTTTGATCAGTTTTTGATTGTTGTTTAGAACATCGTTTATTATGCCTATTTCAACCTTGTCGTTATTTTGAACATTCTTTAAATCTTCTTCTATTTTTTCAACTAACGCTCTGGCTTCTGCCAACGCTGCATACAGTAATACGTTTGATGCAGCAAACTGAATTTTAGCTTTGGATGGATCTGCTTGACCCTTCTTAAAGAGCAACCATTTTCTGTTTATAGATTGTTCTATTTTTTTAATTTCATCAAGAGCGTCATCTCTAAGCACATTAAAGTAAGGTTCGTTTGTGTCTACTTTATCTTTTAATCTTGAAAGATTACTCATTAATGTGGTTGTTGCATTAAGAACACTGACAATACCACCTTCAGTAATTCCTATTTTTTCAGCCCTTTTATAGTAAAGAGGGTATCCGAATGGGGGAGAGCATGGACTAGCAGGGTAGCCATCTCGCCCTAAGTAGTTTTTGTCTGAACGCCAAACGCATCTAGGAACAGAAACTCCGTACACACCATCGTATGCTACTTTGAGCATTTCTGTAAGTTCTGACCCAAAGCCAAGCTCATCAATCTGAGCTTTAACATCTGCCGGTACGTTTTGATTAAAAAGTTTAATCGGCCCAACTAATTTTTTCATCCACTGTTCGTCGTACTGAAGCAAAAAGTTTTTCCATTGCCTGAACGATACTAGCGATGCTCTAAGCTCAATCTCGGTAGCTACGTAGTAATTTCCAACGCCAAAAGCATTAAGGCCAGTAGCGTCTAAGAGAATTTGCTGATAAGAACCAAAACCTTTTGGGATTGTAACAGCTTTGTCAGAACCTAGAAAGCCGTAGAACGGAATCACTTGCTGCTTTAGCATTGTGTTCAAGTCCCACTTATCTCTTTCTAAAAGTGATAACCTGTTATTTTGTCCGTCTTTTTTCTTTCTAACCTCTATATCGTTTCTATCTTTGTTGGTTGTAAAATAGTGCATGTTTACTTCTTGCGCACCAACAACAAATTTATCTGTAGTCACGTTTGATAATTCGTAACCCACATCCTTGTTTTCTACTTCTATTCCTTTTTTAGATATATAATCTAAATATGATTTGATAGCCCCATACTTGGGCGGCTTTCGCTTGTCTATAGCGTCAATGCGTATAATCCCCACTATCATTTGCGATTTATCTTGGTCAGACCTTGACGCTAAGTCTTGATTAAAATCGTAAATAACTTTACAGCTTGGATGATCAATAACCGGAAGCAAACTTACAAATAATTCATGGCTGATTATATCGCAAAGCTCTTGGGCAAGTGATAGAAGATCAAGCTTGTCGAAATCAAGGAAAAATCCATTGGGAATAAGATCTGTTGGTATACCGCCAAAGTCAACTACGTATTTATATCCTCTGAAATCTATAGCCCCGCCATAACCAGCTTGTTCGTACTCGGTTGGTAAAAACCCACCATTGCCCATCAATGCGTTTAAGCCATCTCTAATTCTGTACCAAGGCATACCTCTTTCGCTTCTGCGTGCGAATCCTTGTCCAGTTATCGGAAACGTATTTCCAATAGTATCCTTAAAGTGTTCATTTGTCTTAGAGTCAAAGAAGGATTGAGAATAAGCGGCTGGAGCAAAATGATAATTATCGTCTCCAAAGTATTCAAAACTCCCGTCTACTGGATTAACTATTTTTCTAACCACGCTTTTGCTAAGAGCTTGCATTTCTATGGCGTTTTTTAGAGGCTCTGTAGGGTCATGCTCTAAGAAACCGAATACATTGAGTAGGTTTTTATTATTAAAAGTAGTTCCTGCATAATTGCTCAACAATACTTGGACATTTGAAAGTATTTCTCTAGGGTCTGTAACCTGCAATGAATATAAAGGTTTGCCATTGGTGCTTTCATTTTGCGTATAGCTTTGCAAAATGCCTCCAAAAACTAAATGGTCTTTGCCTCTCCATTTTGTTTCTGGGTTGTAGAGTGGACTTTTATCTATCCACGTATTGACTTGCTCAGTACCCTTACCTTCTGCACTTCTTAAATAGTGGTATTTATTGGGAATCTGAGTTATTTCACCTTGAGTTTGTACTTCAACAAAATCAGTCGGAGAATCTAATGTATCTGTTTTGTATGTATCGTCAAACGTCTTTCTATAGGCTTGCTCTACAGACGCTGGATTAGTACCAAATTTAAAATAAACAGGTGTACCTACGACTGGAGGTAAAAATTGGTCTGAGTCACCGTTGTGATAAGGATCATCACCGCTGCCCAACAGGGTTCCATCGGAAACATTGTACTCATCATTTACTAATTCCACAGACAATGTAGAGGTGGAATCTCCGAAGCCAGCGTTCATGCTAAAACTTCTGATAGACGCTCCTAGAAAAGTTTGTTGGGGGAAGCCCTCTGAACCCTCTTTCCAGCCAGCGTCGGACATGCCTCCGTTAATTCCTTGGGTCAAAACGGAATATGCAGGCCAGTCATTTCCATACTGCCCGCTTGGAGGCACAATGCCTAACAAGTTTGTTGCGTCATCGCCCATTATTTCCTCCTTAATACGGATATGGATAGTATGGTGTTGCTATCACATAATCCGAAACATACGGTATATCTACTTTTTCCTCAGTTTTTAAATCTTCGTGGTAGATAAATGGATTGAATATATTAAAATCCGCTGAAACATCTTTAGTCCCACTTAGCGTAAATTGACCTTCTAATTTGTTAAAATGAAAAATTCCCGTTTGGTCAACATTGACTGTTGATGTGTCTACGTCCGGCCCGAACGTTTGGTATACTTTATAGCCTGAATCTAATACAACATTTATTCCTGAGCCATCTAATAAACTTTGTGAAAAATCATAAAAATTAGCTTCCGACGAAGGCATAACTGGGGTTTGATTAGCCAATATGCCCGGACCGAATGATGCTCCGTTCCATGGATTTGCCTTAGAATACTCTTCTGACAGCGGCAACGCAGGGTCGCAATAGTGATAATGAGGAAAGCCTTGCTCGTCCAATCTCACTTTGCCGTGATTAGAGCAATCTAAATTAGGATCTTCAGCCATCTTTATTTATCCAGCTCATAAGTAAATGAAACATTAAAATTATACGTGCCTGCTTTTGGACTCCAGCTTTCTGACGGTGGGGATATGAAACACTTTCTGACTCCCGGCTCTTGCTGTGGGCTAAGTGATTTTAACAGGTTTGCTAGCTGAGTAGCTGTAGGCTCTACAACACTGGGCTTTTTAAGTATCATAGGGTCTCTTCCAGACGTGTATGGTATTTTTGTGTAGTCCATTACTAAGCTGACAGACACATCTCTTTTGTATTCAGTTCTACCACCAATGTATTGTAGCACCGGCCCAGTCTGTCTGCCTAAAACTGGAATTACTGCGAACACATCTCCGGGATAAGTATCGTTTACTTGAATGTCTTCCGATATAGCCCCCGATATTATATTAGTCGGCCTGTTGTCAAATGACAAGTTATAAGTTAAATTTCCAGTAAATTTATTTGCACCTATAGTTACACTGGCTGGTTGAGAGTTTAATCCAACGGCGACCATATTATTAGCGCGTTTATATACATCAGAACCTACGCCAAAGAACCCTGAATTGGATATTTGATTATATTTAAGTAGGGCATTTTCGTATGCAGGTAAACCAGATTGGCTTGCGTCATTGATTGATTTATGATCTGATCCACCATAGATAGTACCGCTTGGGCTAAATGTAGAAAGACCTTTTATGCTTCCTTCAATAGAAACCTGTACAAAAGGGCTACTATTAGAAGAACTAATATTCATATTATATTGTTCATAAGCATTACCACTGGATAAAAACCAAGTTTCCGTTACAGCGTACGATCCGGCAGCCTCATCTACATTTTCAGTTCTTACTAAGTTGTATCCACCATACTTATTTATTAGGTCTAGCGTACCGCTACCAATAATTTCTACACCACCCACCTGAGTGAATTTATTAGGATAATTGTCTGTAGCCCCTCTGTTAAGACGGTTGGTGACAAAGTTTCTGGCAGACTCCCATGCGGGCATTTTTACTGGAATGTCGGATTCAGTGTGTCTGTAGTGCGTTTTACCTGTAGCGTTTATAGAGTGAGATATTCTGTAGGATCTAGGAGCAATCGTTTCAGTTGCTGCATCTATCACTTCTCCTTGAGTGTCGTCTATCTCTATCGCCCAAGTTTCTCCGTAGTTTTGTATAAATGCTCCGCTAAGGGCAACTATTAGGTCGTCTTCAGTTATATCTTTTGTGGTCTTAGGGTATAATCTATCTTGAGACGAATTTCCTACCGGAATTAGCGTTCCATCCAAGTCTGGCTTGATACCATCTTTGCTTGGATGAAGCAGAATGTCTGCCTCCATAGTTATACTGTATTCTGATTTAGTTACATAAGTACCCTCAGTAAAATTAACGCTGGTTACTCTTGGGTAACATATAATTGCAGGTAAGTCTTCTCTTACGTCAGTTATTTCTAATCTTTGACCGTCTTGAGCAAACAGTGCTTTTAACGATCTTTGCTTAGATAATATAGCTGTTGCTAAGTTGTAAGTTGGGACTTGCTGACAGGGCGGCTTATTTATACCTGCATGAGACCTATTGTTGTCAAATGCGCCATACGGCCCAGTATGACTGGGTGCAACAGGTGTAGGATGGAATGGGTACGGCTTATCTTTTTCGGAGGTTCTGCCTGCAAACCCGTCAGCCACGTTGTCAAGGGCGTAAGGAGACCCTTCGTCTGGCAACAGTGTTCCCGTAAGAGTTATGGTGTATGTGACTCCAAAAGCTTCCCCAGCACCAGTTTTTAGCACATTCGAATTTATGCTGACCAAAGGCGTAGGCCGTATGGTACACTCCTGATTTGGGTCGTTTTGGTATCTTATTCTGATTGGCATTATTTACCCCTAAGTCTTAAATTAAGGTTTTCCGTAGTTTTGGTGCTAGAGACATTTAAGTTGAGAGACTCATTATTAGATCCACTAGGTGCGGTTACATAAAGAATCATATCTCCACTTGGAACGCCAGAGGCTCCAAAAGTCCTAAAGCTCATATTATTATACACAATAGCGGACGGCTCACCCGATAACATCAGGTTCATACTCTGATTTAGGTCTACAGCTTTTCCCGTAGTAATAAGAGGCATAATACCACTATTAGCGTCTCCACCAACGTAATCACCTATCAAAGACTCTACAAACGGTCTGTGTGCTATAAACCCTTTCACAGAAGGATCAAAGCCAGAAGCCTCTATATACAAGTCTCCGTATTGGTTAGCGTAAACGTATCCTGATACTAAGTATGACTCTGGCTCACCTTGAGTGTTTTGATACACGCGATTTCTAAGCATATTCAGACCATTTTCTGTTTTTGCTCCGAAAATTTTAACATCAATCCAGCTTCCAGAATTAGCTATTTCAGGAGTTTGCTCTCGCAGCATAGCATCATAAGTATAAGCAGCACCAGCGTCTTGTACTCCAGATGAGATATGATCACCGCTTGTAGGATGGTCGTGGAAAGGAGCACCTACAACAAGCGTATAATCACTGTCTCCCCTTTCTGATCTAAAGATGGAAACAGACCTACCAAAACTATCATTTTCACATCCACTGCTTGTTAGATTCGACCCCACAAAGACACTTCCTGATCTTGCGTGATGCCCATGCGAAACAAGTTTTTCTGCAAAAGTCCATTGCTTTTCTCTGTTCTGCCAGTCTACCATGCTGTGTCTATAATTGAATACAGCACCTTGGTTTAGAACCATTGTCCCGCTAAGAGAGTTAAACTTGTCAATTCTAACTCCTGAACTTCCTAAATCATGGAATGTGTGTAGCGGTATGTCAAACTCAGCGTTAAAGCTTTTTCTTTGGAAAGCTGTAGAGCCGCTATATATGTGATCATGGAGAGTTTCAAAGTCGTGGTGCGGAGCACCTACAGCAATCATGTCTGCATCAATTGCTACAGAATATCCAAACTTGTCTGTTCTTCCCGCGTGGTTGTAGATAAACTCAGGGCTTAGATTATGGTCTCCGTTTATAAATTGTAGTTCTGAAACTGAGGCTCCATCAAGACCTACGTTAACGCTGCTAGGCTTGATTTTCTGCTTGAATTCCCAAGGCAATCTTTCGCTAACAACGTTAGTGCCGCTATTGGTTCTTTCAAAGTAGAAAGCAGATCCTGCTCCACCGTTCTGACTTACAACAACTCCTGATCTGGAGTCGTCGTTCTGTATCTCGTGCCATTGAACTATGCCGCTAATTCCACTGGCTACATTTTCTGTCACAAAGCCGTTGAATGGTGTACCAACCACAAGTTTGTTGTTGCTTATATCAACCGACCATCCGAACAAGTCTCCAGCACAACCAGAGTTATAATGGTCAAAGTCTAAGAAATCTTTACCATCGGATATTTTCATAAGATCGTTGATACCACCTTCTTTGCCAGCATCAGCGATGTAATCTCTTTCTTTACCATCTATTACGTAATTTGCTGGAAGCTGATCTAAGAAATCTCCACTAAATCTTGGGAAAGGCCCATATAGTGGAATCTTCTCGTCTCCGAACTTCTTGATTTCTTCTTCAAACTCCAGAGGTGTTAGAGGGTCTGCCGGTCTCGTAAATCCGGGGTTAGATGGATTGTAGGTATCTTCGTTATCTACATAGCGAGTAACGTCTGAGGTTGCTCCATTACCGAACATTGGAGGAACTGTATTGTCTACACCCTTGGCTGCATAGTATTTACCTGCACTACCTCTTTCTGGAGCACGTAATTTTTGTACAAATTGGAATTGTCTACTGCTTCCGGTCACGTCAAACTGGAACCCAAGATCAGAACTATCTCTATTGTGAGGACTAACAGGATAGAGACTTCTGATAAACTGCTGGTTTTCTCCTACCGAATCGTTTCTGTAGTGTTCGCATTGACCTTGGATCATAGTAGAGTCTGAAAGTAGTACAATCTTAGATCTTCTAAATCCATTTATACCAGCAGAGAAGTGTTCAAATTCTTCTGCCGCTAGGATTGGCCCATCTTGAATTTCATTCTCACCTCGCGGAGAACAGTCGTTATCGCGTGGGTCACAGTATTCAGAGCTTTTATGCTTGATTGGTCTGAATTCTCCCGGAATGACTCCAGAAGAAGCAGGTACAGTTTCACACTTTTCTTCGCAAATCCACGTTGTTTTCTTCTTAGTAATTGGATCGTTTACTACGATTTCATTGATTGGAAGTGGGCATCCAGATATAGATAAAATTCTAGGCGTTTGTGGAAGACCATTAGCTGGATCATGTCCGTCAATCCTGTTTTTATACAGTTGGGTGTCAAACAATACTCTTAGCTTACCAGTAGAATCTGCTTTAACATCTATACTTATTTGCTCTGGATTTGCAACAGTTGTAGCTCCCAGCAAGCCGTTTCCAAAGCCGCCAGAGAAAGCGTCACCTCTAAGCGGTGTGTATCGACCTACAAGATTCTCAGTTTCAAAACAGTCACATGGAGTTTCTTTTTGAGCTTCAGTATTCTCACAAGGGTTGTTGACATCTAAAGCATTATCAAGGTATCCGTTAATTCCATATATCTCATTTTTATTCTCGGACACCCAGTTTACAAAGATGCGGTATCCTGAACCGGGAGATACAGAGAACTGCCCACTACCAACACAGTCTAAGAACCATATATTATCATTTGCTTCAGGGCATAAATCCTCAACTTCGTGCTCATAGTGAATTAGGCTTGTAGCATTATCAGCCCCTGAGATCGGAATAAAATCATACAAAGTTTTGCTTCCTGATCTATCGCCAGCATCGGTTGGTAAGATAGCTCTTAAAGAAACTTTTTGTACAGAAGTTTTATCTTGATCATTATAGTTACTGTTCCATCCGTAGCCGTTGGCGCATCCTTCAAATATGTCAGATGTTCCGTTTACTTTTTGGATAGGTGGAAGAACACCATCATATGGACAGCAATCCTGCTCGTTACCATTTTTAACTATGTGTTCATCTTCTTTAGTTTGCTCAACAACAAAGTAATCGCCTTTGCATGGTCTAGACCACGGTCTTGTTCCTAAGCCTAATTTTTCTAAAATGGTTGAGACATTCTGTGCATAGAACTGACGGTTATCTTCGTCTGAGCCGTCATAGGTAATAATAAGATTTTTATTTTTATTTGACAACCAGTTTTTTAATATTTGAACATCTTGGTTTGTAGGAACACCATTAGGATTAGCAATCCAAACAGTATCTACAACTTCCGTTGCATCAATATCAGAACCTGCATTGTAAACGCCGTTTTCTGTAATGTCAAAACCAAATTTAGTTAACTTTGATTTTAGGACTGAGTGTTCGTAGGCATCTTTAAACGAAGTTCTTTTAGTCCATCCTCCAAGTTGTACAACTCTACTAGCTTCATTGCAATCACGTTTTAGTAGGTTTGCATAGAATACTAAGTTCTGGTCGTCATTGCCACCAATCATGGTTGGATCGTCACCACCATCAGTAAAGCTCTTGATGTTTTCGCCAAGAACAGAAGCTAAAATAAATACTCTGTTATTACCATCTACCGTGTTGCCATTTTCATCGGTAAAGAAGTAGGGTTCTTCTACCATCAACGGAGATGTGTCAGATAGTTTAACTTCTTTCTCTATGATGTCAACATCTTCTCTTACATTTCCAACACCCTTCAGGATGCCGTCTCTTCCATTCTCAGCTTCGGGGTCTATAAAGCCGCCCTTGTTCTCGATATGATTAAAGTAATCAAAATTCTTACCCAAGATCGACTCGTTATTGTCTCCAGAAACCGCAAACGCTATTTCGTCTAGCTGGTGCGGCTCAAACTCACAAACCTTGAAAGAGTTAGGAATTGTGTAATATTCATAGTGTGGAGTACATTCCTCCCAGCAGTATGTAAATTCATCACGATACCATACTTGGTCTGGAAGCCATTCGGCAGCAGTTAAGATAGGAACAACGTCCTCATAAGGTCTATTGATTAACGGCTTAGGTTCTTCTGGGTAATCATTGCAGTTCGTGGCTGGGTTTGGATTTCCAAAGTGGAAAGGCCAGTTTGTTTTGTACTTTATCTTAAGAGATGTAGTAACGCCATCACACTCAGAATTCCACTGAGACCTCAAATCTCCAAGGTGCTTGCTTGGAAGACCGCAAACATCAGCGTTTAGCTCGTCACAAGGTGCGTGTTCTATATGATCATCCAATGATAAGTCTGAAATATCTAAGACAATTTTTCCAACACCCTTGGCAAACATGTTAGGGGCTAAGATAGGCGAATCGAAAGTTTCAGTGTGAGCGTATTTAGGAACAAACGATTTAGTTACATTAAATTTGTCTGCAAATACATTGCTCTCGTTTACACAACCGTCTTGATCTTGGTAAAGATTACCCTCTCCAATCAACGCTTCATACTTGGTGTCCGCATGAGTAATTCTCATTCTAGAGCCGAGCTTGTTTAGAATCTTATTTATAATGTCGTTAGACTCTCTATACAAACCGTTTTCTTCGTACAGCGGGTCGTTTCCAACTAAAACTAAAGTTCTGTCACCTAGAGCCAACCAGTCTTTAATGTTTTCAATAACTTCATCACTGGCTGCATCTATCTCCGGCGTAACAATAAACGCTAGACCTGCATCTGTAGGTATTTCAAGCTCAGAGAACTCAGTTCTTCGGAAAGGAATATTAACAGGATTAAAGTAATTCTGCATCCTATCATAGTAGCCCGCTTCTCGCTCTACACTATGGACAGATCTATCAAGGTTTCCAAATCTTGTAAACTCAACAACAGAGCTGTGGGCAACCATTTCTTTCGACTCAAAGATTCTAACCGCACCAGCGTTGGTGTAAGAAGCCCAAGTAGATTCTCTGCTACCCCTGTTGTACCAAACGTTGGTATCCTCAAACATGTTAGTAGAGTCTGTGGGTGCTCCAAATGCTACGGTTTTTCCGTCATCACTGACAGACGTGCTATAGCCAAGTCTAGAGCTTCCCAAGAACTCTTCTTGGATAAACTTCCAAGTACCAGTAGAGGTTATGTCGCTATATTTATAGTTGTATATAGGCTTGTAAAGTTCGATCTTGCCTTGCCCGCCTGTAGGAGCATCTGATGACCAGAAGTTCTCATCGTTTCTCAGCCAGAATTTATTAGTGTGAGAAAGTTCGTGATAAACTTGTTTTTGAGCTACTTCTTTTCCAGAATCAGCAAATAACTCAATATATCTATTAAGCGGTATACTTAGATTTCTGTAGTTCAGCCAACCACTTACATTGTTGTACATTCTTGTGTTTTCTGAGTCTTGCCTCTCAAATATCTCACAAGGAACATATGTAAATGGCGATCCTACAGATATGATGCTGGTGTCTTTACTGATAGCAACTGAGTGACCAAACCTATCATTGTACTCTCTTGACCAACCCATATACTCACCATCAGGCGAAGTTGGATCTCCGGTGTTAAAGTCTCTCTCGCTGTAAGAAACAATTTCTTGAACACAATTAAATACGCCGCTTTCTTTTTCAAATATGTAAACCCTACCGCCAGAAGGTGGTGGAATTTGGAAGTCAGTAGCATTATCTTTGGCAAACTTTTGACCAACGCCGCTAGTAATAACGCTCATTACCGGATAGCTTGTAGACTCTAAATTGGTCGTTAGCAAGTATCCAGATGATAGCGTATTGTTAAGAAGCCTGATTGTTGTGCTCGCCCAGTCTTCTGATTTATCTGCTTCTAATTTTAAATGTCCTGTTACCGCCACGGGTATTTCTGGATTGATAACACCGCTTCTGTAGCTGTAGTCACCGTAGTGAGATATAAAGTCATCTACAACATCGCTATTGTTATCTTGAGTTTGGAAAGCCCCGCCAAACATCGTGCTGTGACTTTCTTCTTTAAATATACCCACAATTGGTGGGATTCCACTATGTGGCTGGAAGTCTAACCAAGAGGTTTTAACTGGGAACATATCTTCGAACCCAGCTAATATTCCGCTATACATGCTATTGAAAGTGTTTCTCTCGCCAAAGCTTTCAATTAGGTCTTGATCATCCATCCTTGGGATGTAATGGTGTCTAAAGAATTCTTTATATTTTTCTGGTTGTTTTGGCTTATCTTCATCTTGGAAGGCAAGTTGGAAAACTATAACCTTAACATCTAACGATGGTTGGAATTCATTTACTGTGCCAGCGTTCCAAGGAGCCGAGAAGTATTTGTATAGACGCTCCCATTTAGTTCCTGCATCTCCTATGGATTTTATCTTACTATCTTCATATGAGAATTTGTCAACAAAGACCATCATACACGCTGGTATACCAGAAGATTGAATATCTTCGAATTCTCTAGACCATTTAGCAAACGGTGCTCCAGCAACAATAGTTTCTCTGTCTCCGCTAACTCCAACATCTAAAGAGCTACCGAGCAATCTTCCTTCTTGACCTATCTTCCACTGTTGTCCAGATATAACAAATTGGTCGAATTGAATTAGATTGTCAATGACTTTGCTTACGTAATCTCTTCTAAACCCAGAAGGCAACATCAGCTTGTCTTCCATTGTCCACGCAGCTTTTTCACCAGCAACATCTGACGATCTTCTGTACAACATGAGAGATCCAGCGTCTGGAATTGCATGACCCGAAGCATCAGGAACTTCCATTTTGGGAGAAGATATTACCATTAAGTTATCGGTTGTGGCTACTCTTTCTCCATAATTATCAGATACGTTTCTACCGCTTTCAGGAGTGATAGATAAATCTCCACTCATATATGGATAGTCGCCAATTAACTTAACACCAGAGTATACAATGTCTGTATCGCAATCTCCATCGTCACCTCTCCAGTTCGGCCCACATGTTCCGTATTCCCATTCTTCAAAGTTTCTAGGAACCTTGATAGGATCTGTAGAACCTGTGGTAATTTTTAAAGTCGAGAAGTAAGGCGCGTGCGGTATTAGACCAGTATATTTTCTAAATCCGTAGTAATTACCGCTGTAACCAGTCTCTCCAGCAAAGTTTATTGCTCCTGAGTTGGTGTAAGTTTGAATTGCTCTGAATATTCCTCCGTCATTGCACGTTTCTGGTCGCCAAACAGTTTCGTCAGTAACAAGTGGTGGGTCAATCGCTTTTCGCGGGCTATCGCTGTCGCAAGCTCCATAGCCTATTAAGTCAACGCCTCTTATTTCGTTATCAGCATCTAGCGCCGAGAACGCATTGTCTCTAAGCTGTATTCCTGTTCCGTAGTTTAGATTATACCATCTTAGGTACGAAGAGCCTACACCACCGTAATTAGGAATGTAAAGATTCATTCCGATCTGGCTTGCGTCTGAATCTGACGAGTTTACACCAGACCCGCTAGAATCAATTCTGCTAGTTATTCCGTCGTCTTTAATTACAAGGTTTAGTGAGCCAGAAGAAACAAACTGCTGATTCATTATAACCAAAGGCATTGATACTTCTGGTGATATATCTACCAAAGGAGATGAGCCTAAGACAAAGACCGACATTGACCCACTCTCGGCAGCAGCACCACCAGATAAATTATTCTCCATGCGGAGCTGTAATTGCTGCCAGAATCCTTGACTGTTTCCAGAAGGAGCGTAAGTGAACAACGGAAGCTGACCACCACTAGGAGTATAAACAAGACCATCGTTAGTGACAGACAATGGCATTTGCAATGAAGAAACGCCCTTACCTATCGTGGTCAAATTGAACGTTCCAGAAACTCCACTAACCACATTGCAGCATCCGTTAAGATGTAGTGGCGCGCCATACGAGGAATCCCAAGAAGAATCAGCTATACCAATCGCTACCGTTCTAAGTGGCAACGATTCGTCTTGCCGCAAGCCTCCGCTTATATTTAATTCAAACCCTGATGATGGTAGTAGTAGTGGGCCAAACGTGTGTAGGTTAAGTAGCCCACTATCTGTAGGTTGTAAGCCCTCTGTGAATAATTTAAAGTCTCTCACATCGGTCATTAGACCACCGCTAGAAACTAAATTCAATACTCCTGAATCGCTCGTGCATTTAATAAGTGCGTCATCCATTCTGACATGAGCAGTATGAACATCAATCTTAGATTCAAACTGTCCACCAGAAGGATAAACTAAGTCATACTGCAAGAACATATCATCAACGTCTTGCGAATAGTATTTCTCATTAAATTCGCTCAGTCTTGGTTCGGATGGGAACAATGCCCATTTTTCAGATTCGTCTGCTAAATTAGTATGATTAAACTTACTTTCAAGTTTTACAATTCCACTTGACTGTTGGACGTAATGTATAGCCCTGTTTACCAAACCCCAATTATCTTCGTTGGGATTCCAGTAAGGTTCTTTTTTCTTTGTATAAAGACTAACAATTAAACGTGGGCCTGAGAAATGATCTTGGTGGGCGTGTCTATTCTCGCTGCAAACATCGAATGTTGTAGGTTGACATTCCGGCCATGTAATGTCTCCGCTACTTCTATGCTCAAGAATGGTTTCAACAACCATAGCCTTTTCTTTGAAATCATAGCCAATGGGCAAGTTCTTGGTAATTCTCTTGTGGACTGAATAGAAATTATCAGAAGTATCGCTAAGATGGAATCTAAGGAAATCATTCTCAATTTGTGTGTGGTAGCATACACCACTACTTACTGTAGAAGGCCAAGTATCTTGATGTATTGTTAATTTATTCTCATACGGAACACCGCTGTCTCTTAAATAGAAATTAATAAGATCTCTACCGCTTCTTTTTGTTATTTTAGAGAACCCAGCTCCGAAAGCCATTGATCTAAAATCACCGATACGCCAATCTTGCGGATCTTCGTCTACATAGCTTGGTAGTTTGTAGCTATCATTTCCGCTAGCTTCTTGAGGCTGGAAGAACTTAGCTCTATGCCCTTCTAAGAACGACTGCGCTGTAACCTGCTTGTAAGTAAGATCAGGATTGGATTCTACAATGTTAGTACCGTGACCAAACATTGTGTCTACACCAGAGCTGTAAGTAGAGATTCCAAACTCTGAAACCAGTATGTTAAAGCCTACACCCGAACCTTCGCACCAACCAACCTGTATACCTTCTGCGTCGGCTGAGTCATTTCTGTGTTTACGGAATGGAGATGAACTAGCTCTTAGCGTGTTCCACTGCCCCTCATACGCTTCGTTGTCTGTGTACAGCTTGAGTCCGCTACTGTCGTGGTCGTTGTAAGTGAGGATGACAGATAATGGATATTGGTATCCACTAAACATAACATCATCTTGAATTGTTATAACATTATCGTCTATATCTTTGGCGTAGGCCGCTAGTTTGCCGTCTTTATACCCAAGGGCAAAGTCTAAATCATTGGGTGTCTGCCATTTTGATACTAAAACGCCTGAATCAAATAGGTCGTACCCTACTCCTGAGACTGTTGCGTCTGGCGTAAATCTTAAAAATATTGAAAAACCACCAGACGTATCAATGGTCGAGTCTGGTTGCATATCCAAAAACTGACCACCTGAGCGGCCAGAAACTCTCACGATGGTGTTGAAAGCATCTGCTATCCTACCATACATCGGATTGCCTTGGAAGGTGGTAGACATGTCAACACCACCAGAAAGAGATGTCCAGTCAGAAGTTTGATAATTTCCGCTGTATCCTTCTAGCTCGTTGGTGAATAGATTGCCGCTGGTGAATCTCCAGCCAACATTGTTATACACGCTTGAGTATAGGTTGCTTGTTAGATTAAACTCAACTTCGCTACTGCCAAGCCCTTGAACTTCAGAGACAAAGAATCCATTTTTTATATTGCTAAAGTTATAAAATCCGTTTATGAATGGGTATTCCACAAGAGGGTTTTCAAAACCAAAGCCAAACATATCTGGGTCAAATGATCCACCGACAACACCCTTCATACCTCTCCATCTTCTGGCATAATTAGTTTTTATGCTGGAAGGAGTGCTATACGTGTTTGGAATATTTGTTATTGTTGAAAGTGGGGCGTAGCCAGAGCCAGCGTTAAGTATCTCGTCGTTAGACTGTCTGGTAGTCGGAAATAACTTACCTTCAGATCTTTCGTCTGATATTTTAGTGTAACATTCTCCACCAGTAATGTCAAGCTTCAAAGCTACTTGCGGAGCGTATCTTACAAGCAAGTGCGCACTGGCAATAGAAGCTCCATTTGGGAGAGGATATATATCTAAATACAAATTCTCAAGCATAGAGCTAACACTGTAGTTTCTAGACAGTCCAAGCTCTACAGCATCTTTGTATATTTTTAGTGGTATTTCATAGTCTGCCCAGTCGGTCGTATTGATCACTGGGTAGTTCATTAAAGAATAGTGATCTCCACCGAGATTCCCGCTGGTTTCTAAATACTTTTCTTTTTCAGAAATGCTTGTTGCAGACATTGATAAATCATTGTCGTTATCTGCATAGCCAGACACAGAGGGGTGCGAACCTTGAGCGAGATAAGCCTGATCATTTACTAAAATTTTTGATGGGCTTTGTAAAAATCCACTAGGTGCTTTGGTCACATTTAGTAGGCGGTCATCACTCCAGCCCACAACGTCTAATGAATAATCTCGGGAGCCTACTGCTTTTTTGGCCTTAACCTTTAGAGTTATCGACTCTATTGTTAAAAAGTTATTGTCAAAGCCTGCTATAGATTTTGCTTCTGTACTAAACGCTCCGCTAGGGTGATACCACCCAGAACATGTACTCTGATCAAACGCGCAATTAAACGCGCCTTTTACTATTTCATTAACTTCGCCATGGCCGTAGCTAAACTTCATAATGATCTTGCCAGAATCAAGATGTGGGCCAGTGCTGTGAAGCTCTGCATAATCCAAGGTGTTATCAACCTGTAACGCTTTTACTATCTGCTGTGATCCGCATAAATCTAGGTTATTACCAAGAACTGATGAAATACTATTCTTGTGATTCCAAACGCTACTAACCGATGGGAATATTCCGCTATTGCTTGTATCAGCTAAAGCAAAGAAGGAGGGAAGTATTTTCTTCTCTAATCTTCTACCCTTGTTTGGAACATCTAAAAACAGTTTAAAATAGTCTTCTCTTCTCGGCCCAGTAAGATTACTCAGCCAGTCTCCTCCGCTGTTGCAAATCTCTATCGCAGAAATTCTTAGGCCATTGGTTGGATTGCTAAAGGAAAGATTTGTAATATGATCTTCTTCAAAACCGTCAGCAAATCCAAAATCGAAAGCGTCATCTCTAGGTGTAACCCTAACATCAAAAGATAATGCGTAGCCAGTGGTCTCATCCGTGTAAGGAAACTCTCTTCTTTGCCAATCGTATTTATCAGTAAATTCGTTAACTATTGGAGCTAAAGAGTATGTAGCGTAATTAACATGAGTGCCTTGATTATTGTAGTCTACATCTCCAAGTATGTCTATATCTTCATACTTAACCATCACATTTCCAGATGGGTCAGAGAATGTAATATTCTCAATAGTGTAAAGAGGGGGAATTTTAGATTCGTAATTAGACATCGGGGCTGAAGCTCTAATTCTTAGCCTACTCGTGTCTGGTCTAATATGAAAATCGGTCAACTCACTTTTATATTGGAATAAACCTTCTGTGTGTATACTGTCAGGTGTAATCCAAGTTCCACTATCGTCTGATACCACAGAGCCTTGACCAAGATGTATATGATAATCATCTCCGATTGTCACACCTTCATCTATAAACGTATATAAGTTTGTAGACTGATTTTCTGGCCCAACAAAATTATCCATAGATGGATCTATAGGCAGATCACTATTTGGGTACAGCTTTTCTAAGCAGGTGTATTCGCCAAAATTACCGCGAAGTTTATCTAAGAATGTTGGGTCGAGGACACCAACACCTTCCACCCCTTGGTTTAAACTGTAATCAGCAGTCATGACTCCGCTATGAATCGCAGCAACACCTTCCATAGAGCCTTTTATATTGGCCGTAGCACTTAGCTTGCTTTTTTCTACGTCCGCTACGCCTATCAAAAGTTTTGATTTGACCCCTCGACAGGGGGTCATTATGGGGTTAGACTGGAATGTGTATTGAATTATTCCTAAGCAGGTGTAGCCAAGTTCTGAACTACACGAATCAAAGGGGGAGGGTGAGCCAAGAGGTGCTTCTATTTCAAGCTCTCTAACTTTAAACCCGTTAGAAATAAATTCATTGTGATATTTTACTACTGTATAGTTGTGACCAGATAGGACGATATTGTCACCAGTTCTCGGAGGTGTCTCCCAATCTTGACTGGGAAGAATATATATTTTGTATATCGGCCCCTCTGTGTCAGGCTTTAGCGTAGTACCTAAAGGTGCATTTACTCGGTATCTAAACTCTTTGTCTTCAACAGTCTTTGTAGAAGAAATTTTACCATAACCATATGAACTGGAGCTTCTAAAACTAGAAATGCCGTTTATTCTAGCCTTAAATACTCCTCCAGAAGCTGAGGTTGTGACTGAGGTATTTTTTACACACAGACACTCTAAATTTTTAACGTTTGGGTTAGACATTTATTATCCTTGAAATCCTTATGGTAACACGCCTTGAGATTTAGTGGTGTCACCAGATAAAGTCGTTTTATATTTAGGAATTTGCAGAGCAACAGCGTCTAGAGTTGCTTTCATTATTTTATCATCTATAACTTTTAATATGTTATCGTTGAGAAGTCTGACATTAACGTCTATCGGCTTGCTAACCGTCACGTCTAGCTGCATGTTTGAAAGTGAGTTCACAGCACTTGTAAACCCATCAAAAACAGCTTTTAAACTTGGTAAATTTTCCGTAAATCCTCCTAGACTCCGAACTAAATCTCCAAATTGGTAGTATCCTACTTGCCCGCCTGTAGACATGTTGGCCGCTCCAGTCGGGCCAGCATTGACAGTGGCTCCATTTCCATTCATGGCTCTTAGCATTTGTAGATTATTTCCTCTTTGAACTGCTGCTCTGTTAACGACGAACTCGCCGGGCGTCAGCATAGCTGGTACTGTGTCTGTACCTCTTGGCACGAACATTCCTCGACTTGCATAAATCATGCCGCCCCGCGCTTTGAACTGGACATCTGCTCTCTCTTGCGCCCTGCCCGCCTTGTCCATTTCTTCTTTAAATATCACATTTGCTCGATCTATGTTCATTGTTGCGTTTGCAACTTCCAAAGCAGCACTGTCTGCCATAAGCTGACTAACTTGTCCACCAACAGCGGCTAAGGCTTGACCTTGACTTCTTAATGCGTTTAGCTCGTCTGTCGTTCCAGTAAGAACTTGTCCCGCCCTATTATCTAAACCAACAGATGATGCAGCGATTTCTCCAGCTTTTCGTAAGACTGAAGCGTCTGCCCCTTCTTCTTTTAACTGTTTAAGAGCTTGACCTATAGCTTGTGGGCTGAATAGCGAAGCTAGGTCGGAGTCTCCAGACCGTAAAGCAGATGCAGCTCCGGCAGCGGCTTGCTGATCTATAAACGATGAAACATCTCCAGAAAGCAGAGCGTCAATGGAAGACTGCTCTAGCTTGTTTCTTTTCTCCATTACCGCTATTTGATCTTTAGTTATTTGAATTTGCTCTTTGACAAACCCAACCAAGCTCTGAATAGAACTGTTTGTTTCCTTTATTCTATCTTTGTCAATACCTTCAACGTTTGCAAATTCGCCGGTTCTTCTATCTATCTGCTGCTGATTAAGTCTAGATTGAATACTTGATGCTACGCTTTGTATATCAGATACGTTTCCGCTTCTTAGCTCTTGTACTCCAGCGTCGTTGGCTGAAAGGTTAAACTTAGCCAAGCTAGCCGAGAGTTTTTGCTCTGATGTAAGTTTGGCTCCACCAAATTCTTCAAACGTTTTAGCAAAAGATAATTGTTGATCAATCGCTGCTTTTTGAGCAGATATATAAGCAAGCTCTGTTTTTCTTCTATCTACTGTTAGCTTAGTTATTGTCTGTTCGTGTTTTAGTAATGCTTTAGCTGAATCCAAAGCACCTTTTCTCATAGGGTCGAGACCCTTAGCTATTTGGTCTATTACACTGCTTGCGTCTCTACCTCTGATGTCTCCAAGCCCTGCTAACTGACCCTCAATAGCTTTTCTAATGTCTGGGTCGCTTACACCCTCTAGCAAAGCGGATTCTAATCTTTGCTTCGCCGCTTCTGGGCTACCTTGGCTTATGTCTAGGCCGCTAATTCTATTTTGCAAAGAGGCTACAAATTGATTTGCTGAATCAGCTCTGCTAAACTGTCTATTTATAGCTTCGCCTTGAGCCGTGTTTTCGTCTCCACCAGCGGCAACATCAATTATTCGTCTTCTTATGCTGTCTAAAGCTTGTGAACCTTCTTGCCCCATTCCTATATTTTTAGAGGCAGCTTCAACTGTAGCAATAGACCCAGCCAAGCTAGATGAGCCTGTGGTTATACTATCTATAAATCGATCAACAGAATTGCTTGCTTTTCCAAATGCAGAAAGGATTTTAAGATTATCAAAGTTAGCTTTAGCCATAGCTCTTTGAGATTCCGCTACCGCAAATGCGGTTTTAGCTACCTTCATCAGCTCTTCGTCTGTCGAAGCAAGTGTTCCACCGGCTTTCGCTGCTGCGTCTTTCATTTCTTCTATGGTTTGTCTAACAT
>Ga0206123_10001599_pt1 | contig 21159 bp, 18 predicted proteins | sample Helgoland_Spring_2_FD_160086 | JGI IMG/M metagenome (GOLD analysis project Ga0206123, IMG submission 160086) | Pelagic subsurface seawater microbial communities from Kabeltonne, Helgoland, North Sea - Helgoland_Spring_Bloom_20160316_1 | ecosystem: Environmental > Aquatic > Marine > Epipelagic ...
TGGGCCTGTTTCTCGATCACCGCGTCGCGGTGGCGGATCGCTTTCTCTTGTTGGCTGAGGATCCGGTCTTTTTGGGCGAGGACGCGATCTGTACGCTCCATGCCATCGAACAACTCGGTGGCCAGAGCACGGAGTTGATCGGCGGAGAAGGCATTGAGGTCGGGGCGCGAAGTCATGACGAACAGTATGCCAAGCCCGCGCCCGATGGGCGATTGGATGTTAGGCGTATAGCCAACAGGAACAACGTGTGGTTACAGCACCGAGATCACCGCGTTGGCGCCCAGGCGCTGCCAGGGCAGGCCCTGCAACAAGGCGGCCAGTTGCTCTTCAGTCAGCCGCAGTTGATCACCGCGCCAGGCATCCCCCCAGTGGAACTTACCCCGATGCAGGCGGCGGGCGCACAGCCAGATACCCAGGCCATCGTGGATCAGCACCTTCATGCGGTTGCCCCGGCGGTTGGCGAACAGATACGCGCAGTGAGGCCGAGCGGCGCCGAACACCTGGACCACCCGGGCCAGGGCCTTATCCGGTCCGGCGCGCATGTCCAGGGGTTCGGTGGCCAGCCAGATCTCGTCGATTCGGATCATTGCAGCAGCTCGCGCAACAGGGCCAGACACTGATGGGCTTGTTCGGCGGGCCACTCCACGACGAGAGGGCCGCCGGGCCGAGGCACTTCGATGCGAATGTGTCCGTGGCGATCCGCGGGCCGGTTCCTTCCGGCTGGTGCTTGCGCGGCCGGCACGGCCAAAGGCATGAACGCGGGCGACGTGCTTGCCTGGCCTGCTTGCTGGGCTTCCCGAATCCAGCGGCGGAGCAGATTGGCGTTAAGCTGGTTGTCCAAGGCGATCCGGGAAACGGAGACGCCCGGTTCCAAACAGGCGGCCACGACCTCGGCCTTGAACTCACGGGAGAAGTGGCGGCGACGTCGGGGCTGGGGTTGGGGCTGAGGTACGCTTAAAGGGTCCATCGTAAGTGTCCACTAAGGAATAAGTGGACGCTATCGTGAAGGCTGGAACCGTCGGCTCAAGATGGGATGGCCGGACGCTTACACAGATATTAGGGCGCGTACGCTTTTATCGGCCAGCGGCAGCGCCCATAGGCGCAATCGCCTGGGGCCAGTATGCCCTGGGCCCAAGCAAACGGGATGTCGGCCAGAACGTCAATCGTTGTCAGCGAACAGCTATTGGCCTGTGGGGAGATCTTTCACGATGAGGTGCTGGGTGCCGGGCGGCAGGCCGCCCTTTCGCGGGCGGGGCCCGCTCCCACAATGGCCCGCTCGCACAAGGGATCAGCCGGAGGCGCGGGCGGCGGTGTTGGGGGCGGTGGCCTCGGCCATAACGGCTTCGAGGGCGTGGCAGGTCCGGGCGATGTGGCTGTCTTCCAGGGTGGGATGGACCAGGAACATCAGGCTGGTGTCGCTCAACTCCCGGGCGTGGGTCAGCGGCGCGTCGGGCACCAGGCCGGCATCCTGGAAGCACTTCTCCAGGTACACCTCCGAGCAGGAGCCGGAGAAGCACGGCACGTCGTGCTCCAGCACGGCGTGGAGAATACGGTCCCGGTCCCAGCCGGGGGCCAGCTCCGAGGGCTCCACGAACAGGTAGCACTTGTACCCCGCGTGCCCCACGGCCTCGGGCACGGTGGGCACTCGCAAACCCGGCAGCGCCCGCGCGGTCTCCCAGATGCGCTCGCAGTAGTCGCGGCGCAGGTGGGTCCACTCCGGCATTCGCGCCAGCTGAATGCGGCCGATGGCCGCCTGAATCTCAGTCAAACGACCGTTGGTGCCGAAGCTCTCATGCAACCAACGGTAACCGGGCGGATGCTCGCGCTCGTACACCGTTAGGCTAAACCAGACGGCGTCGTGGGTCTGGGCGCAGTTACCAACAGCCCCCGCTCATACGTAATAGCTGCGGTACCAGGCGATGAAATGGCGGAGTCCGGTTTCGATATCAGTGCGGGGGGCGTAACCGGTATCTCGCTGGAGGGAGGTAACGTCAGCGTAGGTGTGCTCCACGTCGCCGGGCTGCAGGGGGAGCAATTCCTTTTCCGTGGTCTTGCCCAAGGCGGCTTCCATCAGTTCAATATAGCGAAGCAACGCCACCGGTTGGCTGTTCCCAATGTTGTACACCTTCCATGGTGCGCGGCTGGAAGCCGGGTCCGGAGAGAGGCCACTCCAATCCGGGTTACCGTCAGGAATGCGCTCCAGCGCCAGAATCACCCCCTCGACGATATCGTCGATATAAGTGAAATCCCGTTTGTGTTGCCCATAGTTGAAGACTTTCAATGGCTTGCCGTCTGTAATGGCATGGGCAAACAGAATGGGGGACATGTCGGGTCTACCCCAGGGGCCATACACAGTAAAGAATCGCAAACCGGTAGTGGGCAAGCCGTAAACATGACTATAAGTATGGGCCATCAGTTCGTTGGCTTTTTTGGTGGCGGCGTAGAGCGACACCGGATGGTCCACGTTATCCGCTTCCGAGAACGGCATAGTCTCGTTGGCGCCATAGACAGAGCTGGAGGACGCATAGACCAGATGCTCGACCCGATGATGGCGGCAACCTTCCAGCACGGTCAGAAAGCCGGTCAAATTACTGTCGGCGTACGCCATCGGGTTCTCCAGGGAGTAACGGACACCGGCCTGGGCAGCCAGATGAACCACGCGCTGAAATTTTTCCTCGGAGAACAACGCAGCCATGCCATCTCGATCCGAGAGATCGAGGCGCACGAAGCGAAACGCCGAGTAAGGCGCCAACTCGGCAAGGCGTGCTTCCTTCAGAGACACTTCGTAATAGGCGTTCAGGTTATCCAGACCGACAACTTCGTGTCCGCTATCCAAAAGATGTCGCGCGACATGATAGCCGATAAACCCTGCGGCACCGGTGACCAATATTTTCATTGCTTATTCAGCTCCGTTTCTCTCACAAGGAGGTCACGCTGTGGCCTCGGCCAACGGCGTAATAAAGAATACCTGCGGATTTAGCAGCAGCAGGGTCAAACAGATTACGGCCGTCGACGAGAACAGGGGTGCTAAGCGCAGCTTTTAGATCGTTGAAGTCGATCACGCGAAATTCTTTCCATTCCGTACAGATCACTAGTGCATCAGCGCCCTCCAGCGCCAAATTGCGGTCCTCGACCAGAGTCAACCCTGGCCGCTCGCCGTAAATACGGCGGGCTTCGCCCATAGCCTCTGGATCATAAGCGGTGATACGACCACCAGCATCCCATACGGCTTCCATCAGAGTCCGGCTAGGGGCTTCACGCATGTCGTCGGTGTTAGGTTTGAAGGCCAGGCCCCAGACGGCGATATTACGGCCATTCAGGTCGCCGTGAAAGGCAATGGACAGCTTATCGAACAGAGTGCGTTTCTGGCGATTGTTAACCGCTTCAACAGCCGACAAAATGCGCGCCTCGTAATCCACGCCCCGGGCAATGCGCTCCAGCGCCTGCACATCTTTCGGAAAACAGGAGCCGCCGTAGCCACAACCGGGATAAATAAAGTGGTAGCCAATGCGCGGGTCCGAGCCTATACCCCGGCGCACGTTCTCAATGTCTGCGCCTAACCGCTCGGCCAGGTTAGCCATCTCGTTCATAAAGCTGATCTTGGTGGCAAGCATGGCATTCGCAGCGTATTTAGTCAGCTCAGCAGAGCGGGCATCCATGAACATAAGCTTTTCATGGTGGCGGTTATAGGGCGCGTAGCATTCGCGCATCCAGACTTTTACTTGCTCCGAATCAGTACCGACGATAATACGCGCGCCCTTGGTAAAATCCTCGATAGCCGCACCTTCTTTAAGGAATTCCGGGTTCGAGCACACGTCGAAGGTCAGGTTATCCCCCCGATTGGCGAGCACATCGGCCATGGCGCGCTGCACGCGGTCCGCAGTACCCACGGGCACGGTGGATTTGTTCACCACCAGTTTGTAACCGTCCATATGAGTGGCGATCGTCTCCGCCACCGCAAGCACGTATTTCATGTCCGCGGAACCGTCTTCATCCGGAGGTGTGCCCACGGCGATAAACTGCAGAACACCGAAACGCACGCCCTCGGCGGCGTCAGTGGTGAAGGCCAGGCGACCTTCCCGCACGTTGTCCGTCACCATCGGCGCCAGACCGGGCTCGTAAATAGGAATGCGTCCCTCGCGCAGCGCGGCGACTTTTTGTTCATCCACATCCACACACAATATATTGTGCCCCGCATCCGCCAAACAGGTTCCGGTGACCAGCCCAACATAACCGGTTCCGAAGATCGTGATATTCATGGTATTTCCTTGTTAACTTGTGGCCGCCGTTCGACTCGACAGGCACGGAACCGAAGTCACGCGCGAGCTGGCAACGCATCCATCAATCCAAGATATCTCACCTTAAACTCTCCCGACTCGCAGGAGTATTAGCCAGAGGCGCGAGCGGCGGTGTTCTGGGCGGTGGCCTCGGCCATAACGGCTTCGAGAGCGTGGCAGGTCCGGGCGATGTGGCTGTCTTCCAGGGTGGGGTGGATCAGGAACATCAGGCTGGTGTCGCTCAGTTCGCGGGCATTAGTTAGCGGCGCCTCCGGCACCAGGCCCGCGTCCTGGAAGCACTTCTCTAAATACACCTCCGAGCAGGAGCCGGAGAAACAGGGCACGTCATGTTCGAGCACGGCGTTGAGCACGCGATCCCGGTCCCAGCCAGGGGCCAGCTCCGAAGGTTCCACGAACAGATAGCACTTGTAACCGGCGTGGCCGACGGCCTCCGGCAAGGTGGGCACTCGCAAACCCGGCAGCGCGTGTGCGGTCTCCCAGATACGCTCACAGTACGCACGGCGCACCCGGGTCCACTCGGGCATACGCGTCAGTTGGATCCGCCCAATGGCCGCCTGAATCTCGGTGAGCCGCCCATTGGTGCCGAAGCTCTCATGCAACCAGCGGTACCCGGGTGGATGCTCGCGTTCGTAGACCGCTTCCCAGCTTTTGCCGTGGTCCTTATAGCTCCACATCCATGACCACAGCGCCCGGTCGTTGGTGGTGACCATGCCCCCTTCCCCACCGGTGGTCATGATCTTGTCCTGGCAGAACGACCAGCAGCCCACATGGCCGAAACCGCCCACCGGACGGCCACGCCACGTGGCGCCATGAGCCTGGGCGCAGTCCTCGATCAGATAGAGTCCGTGCTGCTCGGCAAGCGCCGCCATGGCATCCATGTCGCAGGGCCAGCCGGCCAGGTGCACGCACACCACCGCCTTGGTGGCCGGTGTCAACGCCGCCGCCACGGTCTCGGCGGTGATGTTCTGGCTGTCCCGGTCCACATCCGCGAACACCGGGCGGGCGCCCACATTGACGATAGCCGACGCGGAAGCCAGGAAAGTGCGGGAAGTCACCACCACATCATCCCCGGCGCCGATCCCCAAAGCGCGCAACGCCAGATCCAGCGCCACGGTGCCGTTCGCCAACGCCACCGCGTACTCGGTGCCGGCGAAGGCGGCAAACTCACGCTCAAACGCCCGGCACTCATCGCCGGTCCAGTAGTTCACCTTGTTCGACAACAACACCCGCTGAACGGCATCAGCCTCTTCAGGGGTGTAGGACGGCCAGGGAGGGAAAGGTCCATTCAACATTGCAGCGCTCCTTCAATGCGTGTGATCCCCATCACGACGCCAAGATACCCATCACCATAAGCGATGGCCTGTACAACTGTAGAGTGCGATTTTGTTATCGGGCGGGAACGCCCATAACTGTAGCCCCGGCGGGCACATCGGACACAACCGCCGCGCCGGCGCCGACGATGGCGCCACGGCCCACCGTCACGCCCTGCTTGACCACGGCGCCGATACCCACCCAGGCGCCCTCTTCCACGGTCACGTTGCCGCCCAGACAGGCCCTGGGGCTGATGTGCACCCAGTCGCCCAACCGGCAATCATGCTCGACCACCGCACCGCTGTTGATAATCACGCCCTGGCCGGCGAGAGCGTCCGGATTCACCACCGCACCGGCAAACGCCACGGAGCCGGCACCAAGGGCCGCGAAAGAGCTGATCGCAGCCAGCGGGTGAATCACCGTGGCCACGGACACGCCCGCCTCGCGCAACGCAGTTTGTTTCGCCATACGGATGTCATTCGCGCCGATAGCCACGATGACGCCTTCGTAGTCACGATGACGTTCAAGCAGCGCCGCCCAATCACCGACCACCGGCCAGTTGCCGTTGTCCTGCTTGTCCGGCCAGGCATCGTCGAAGAACACCAGGTCCCGGCAACCGCCAAGAAGCGCGGCGTCGGCAATCACTTTACCGTGCCCGCCGGCACCCAATATCGCCAAGGATTTAATCGTCACGGTTCGACCCCTTGAATCTCGGCATGGTGGCGTCCTCGCCGTGGGAAATGCCGTCGCGCTTAAGGACCTGCAGGACCGTCTTGAACAGAATCTTTATGTCCAACCACAGGGACCGGTTATCAACATACCAGACATCCAGCTCGAACTTCTCTTCCCAGGACAGAGCGTTGCGACCATTAATCTGAGCCCAGCCTGTAATACCCGGACGGACTTCGTGGCGACGGGCCTGGCGGTCGTTATACAGCGATAAATAATCCATCAGTAGCGGACGGGGCCCGACCAGGCTCATGTCGCCTTTCAGCACGTTAAAGAGTTCCGGGAGCTCATCCAGGCTGGTTGAGCGCAGCCAGGCGCCTAACGCGGTGAGACGTTGATCATCAGGTAGCAGAGCGCCATCAGGGCCTCGCTCGTCACTCATCGTTCGGAACTTCACCATCTTGAATGGTCGCCCCTCGATACCGGGCCGTACCTGGCAAAAAAAAACCGGGGAGCCCAGTTTGCTACGCACCAGGATGCAAAGCACGACCACAATCGGTGAAAGCAGCACAAGTGCCGCCAGCGCACCGACCAAATCCATCGCACGCTTCATTGAATACCCATTCCTTCAAGCATAGCGGCATTAACCTTATGGACGTCGTACTTCTCCTCCGCGACCTGCCTGGATCTCTCACTCATACTCGCAGCTAACCCTGGAGTGGCGACCATCTCCATCATAGCGTCCGCCAGAGCACTAACATCCTTAACCGGCACCAGGAAGCCATTATCACCGTCCACGACCGTCTCGCGGCAGCCAGGCGCGTCCGTTGTGATCACCGCCCGGCCCATCGCCATGGCTTCGAGCACCGTGCGGGGCGTCCCCTCACGGTATGAAGGCAGCACGTACACGGAACAGTCGGAAATCGCCGGACGCACATCGTCCAACCTGCCCTGGAACTCCAGAAGACCGGAGTCCACCCATTGATCCACTTCCCGCTGGGTTATGGCATCGGGGTTGTCATCAATCCAGCCGACCAGCCGAAAGACGGCCTCCGGATACACCGCCTTCACCAGCTGCGCGGCTTGCGCATACTCTCGGACGCCCTTATCACCCAATAAGCGGGCAATGAGGAGAAAGCTGGGTTTATCCGGCAACGGAGCGACGGAATACTCAGCCACATCCACACCGGAACCATTCACAACGGAGGAAGGAACGGTCTCAGGCAACAGCTGGAACTCCCTGAAGAGCGCCTCATCATCCGGGTTCTGGAAGAACACACGATGCGTACGCTTTAATGCGAACCGGTAAAGGCGCTGAATCAAACGCCGTAGTAAGGCGCGCTTGCCAGAGGCGGTACCGGTAAAGGCATAGCCAAGCCCGGTAACCAGGGCAAAACGATGCTTCACTCCAACCAGCCAAGCCGCTATCGAGCCGTATACGACAGGTTTGATGGTATAGCTGAGAACGAAGCGAGGGCGAAGGCGCAACATCAGAGCAACCAATGACAGCAACAGCCTTAAATCTCTTATCGGGTTCAACCCCGTGCGCTGTAGGGGAATGCTATGAACTCGTACGCCCTTATTTGCCAGCGCAACGGCGACCTCTCCTCCGGGTGCCAAGTCCGGTACAGCGACATGGACGTCCTTACCTGCTTCCAACAATGCGTCTATGAGCGGTCCGCGAAACTGAATTAAAGAGCCAGGAAAGCTCGCAATGAGCAGAAATGGCTCATCTTTTATCATTTGAAACCCATTATTGAAACCACGTACAAAAAGAGGGAGTTACTAAAAGAGTAAACCTCTACGCCTGATCCTCGCAAAGTCTTCTTCTAGGGACCACAAGAACGATCAATAAAACAATCATCATAGGCAAAAACATCCATTTTTGCCTTACAGCAATACCAAGATTAGCAGTAGTTATCGCCAGGACAACCCAACAGCCAATCGAGTAAGAAAGCATATATATCCAGCCTGCCATACCTGCGAAGCTTCGGCCTTTTATAAGAGAAACAACACCAAAAACAAAGAGCACTAAAATCAAAAAATTATCAAAAGATGCTATAAGCTGTGTTATGTTTTTTGCTTCAAAGGGCAACGGCCTAAACAAATATGTGAAAAGCTGATAAGGAAGACTCATAGATGAGATATCGATGCCACCACCACCAGTCATATTATGGGCTTGACGATCGTCGATATATTGACTCAGCTCGCCGACGCTAATTCCTGAAAGGCCAGCATAATTCACTGCATAAGATACAGAGAAAAACGCGGCCAAAAGGCCGAAAAAGGAAAATACAAGCCTTTGCATTAAAGAGCCACGAAAATCAAAAACATAAGTCAGAGACAAGGCTATCAACATAATGCCAGAAATATGAGGGCGCACTAAAAGCATAAAAAGGAAAGCAACGACAAACACAGGAAGGCGACGGGGCAAGCTCAATGATGCCCATAAAGAAAGCCCAACGGCCATAAAAGAAATAGAATCTTTTCCTATCGCTGATGACCAAAAGCTAACTGAGGGCAAAAGAACAACAAACAGCATGAGGCGCCTGCCAGAATCAAAATTTGAGGCCAACACCTCTTTTAAGCTAGCATAAAATGCAAGCAGCCCCACCGACCCTAAGATATTATATATAAGAAATACACCAAAATAGTCCAAGCCAACAAGATCAGAAAAAAAAGCAGTGAAGTATATTACAAATCCCGTGCCAACAGAAAACCCATCGTCATAACCTAAAGAAAGAGAGTAATATTTTGTTGCATCCGCTACATCTATCAAGGAGTAGTAAAAATAGACTAATGCAAAGGCAGTATGCCAAAAATAAAGAAAAACAGCGAGCTTCGAACCAACCCGGAAAGCCCCAGACAAAGTAACAATAACGAAAAAACCAAGTACAAAGGCTAGCAACGCAAGAGGCGCATGGTAGAACTCATCAAGAATTACCAAACCAAACCTCCTCAAATCGGTCTACCATCTTTTGATGAGAAAAATTATTTTTAATGCGTGATCGACAATACTCTTTCAAATCATGCCAGCGCATAGGCTCGCCAGCCCACTTAGACGCTATTGACGTAATCAATTCAGATAACATGACACTATCACTAGACTGCCAACTCAATTTCTCATCACCAAGAATAAACGCCGCATCGCCTACGTTGGTAGATACACAAGGTGTACCGCAGGCCATAGATTCGGCTACAACATTCGGAAAACCTTCTGTAAAGCTAGATAAAACATGCAAATCCAAGGCATTCATTATGCTAGGAACATCATTTCTTTGTCCGCATAAAATAACTTTTCCTTCGAGCCCCGTCTGACTAACCAATCGAACCAGATCCGAATTTTCTTCGGAGATATTTGTGCCGACCAAAACACATTTGAAGTTCTCGAAATTCTTCCTGACCTCACTAAGAGCTTTTAAAAAAGAAGCATGGTCTTTTTGCTTATCCCATCTCCCAACCATACCGACCAGGAATGTGTCTGACGAAACCTTAATATCAGAACGAATTTCATTTCTTGCCTCAACGTTTGGGTAAAACCGCGTTAGGTCCACGCCATTATGGATCACCACAATCTTCGCTTTATCATAACCCATATTTATATGTGTAGAGGCGGCCTTATCCGCACAACAGATAACTTTTTCTGGCAAGAAGGAAGACAAAATCGCACATAACCGAGCTATTAAAAGAGTCGACCTTCTCGTAACGCTTTTCTCAAGGTTTGAATGTCTCACGCCCCAAAAAACCCGTTTCACCCCGGCAAACCGCGCAGCTATCCCGCCAATAAAATCTGCATGGTACATCCATGTCTGCACCAAGTCAGGGGACTCAGATTTAATTATCTTAACCAAATTAAAAACTTTAGCTATTTCGAAACTCCGCTTTTTCATGCCAAGACAATAGACCCGAACTCCGTTTTCTCTTAATTTAACACCATACCGACCATCGTCCATCAAGGAAATAACCACATGCTGTGCAATTTTGCTGTCGCTACATAATCTATAAAGAACACCCTCAGCTCCACCATCGCCAAGCCCAGTAATCACATGCACAACTTTTTTAGGCATGCTGATTCTCCAGCCAAGCTTGGAACATCAAGACACTCCATAAACGAAGAGAGTTATCTCTATGTCCACACAAATGCTGATTGAAAGTATCCCTCACAATCTGAACATTGAAGTAGCCTTGATCACGAAGTAACCTTTCTGAAAGTAAAGCCTCAGCCCACTCCCGTAGCGGACCTCTTAACCAAGCAGCCAAAGGTACGGAAAAGCCTTTCTTGGGACGATCAATAAGTTCTTGAGGAACATATTTATTCAAAACTTGACGCAATATCCACTTACCTTGACCATCGCGAATCTTCATATTCAGAGGAAAACTCCAGGCAAGCTCAATAACTCTATGATCAAGTAATGGAACGCGAGTCTCAAGACTATTAACCATTGCAGCACGATCAAGCTTTACCAGGATATCGTCAGCCATATACATTTGGCTCTCCATAGCCATCATCCAGCTTTCATAATTGCCAGCGTCCGGCCAAGCGTTAACGTCAGATAACAGTGTACCGTGCTCATTACCATCAATGACGACAGAATCTGGGTTTTGCCAGTGAGATACCAAACGGCGATAGAAATCTTCACGGTTTCCGGCAGGCATGACGCTAGCAAGTTTTGAAATCCGGTCGGACACCGGGAGATGCTTTATCATATCCGCAAGAAGTGATCTAATTACTTGCGGAGCCTTATTCATGGCACGCCAATACCTTGGGGCGAATTGGTATGACGAATAGCCTCCAAAAAGTTCATCCCCGCCATCGCCGCTGAGAGCAACTGTAACGCTTTTTCTCGCCATCTCCGAAACCAGGTACATAGGAATCTGGGAGCTATCCGCGAACGGCTCGCAAAAAATTCTGGGGAGTTTAGGCACTACATCAAGCGAATCCTTTCCAGATAAGTATATGTCTGTATGGTTAGTGCCTAGATGACTAGCTACGGCTTTTGCGTGTGTCGCTTCATCAAAAGCAGGGTCATCAAATCCAACGGAAAAGGTACTTATGGCGCTTGAACTTTGTTCCTGCATCAACGCAGCAACAAGGCTACTATCAATTCCACCGCTCAGAAACGCTCCAATCGGCACATCGGATATCATCTGTGAGCCGACGCTCAGACGAAGAGCGTCATTCAACGCACTCGTCGCTTCAGTATCAGAACCACGAAAAGGGGTTTCAAAACCTCTTCCAACACATTCATTAACCGACCAGTAGACATCCGGCACTGTAGTCAGAGGGCCGTCGCGCATACCTAGCTCTATGTAACAACCGGGAGGCAGTTTCCGAAAGTTCTGATATATACAATTAGGAGAAGGTATATAGTTGTGGCGAAGAAAAACAGATAGCGATCTTCTATCTACCACAGGCCTCACGTGTGGATGAAATGTGAGTGCCTTCAACTCGGAGCCAAAAAGGAATGTTCCCCCCTGCGCGCCATAATATAAGGGCTTCTCACCAACCCGATCCCTGGCCAAAAAAATTTTTTTCTTCTTAGTGTCCCAAAGGGCAAAAGAGAACATACCCACCAGTCTTGGTAGCGTATTAACCGCTCCCCACACTTGGATCGCCGCCAGCAAAGTTTCAGTATCCGAGGTGCCGTCCCAACCCGCAGACCAGCCAGAATTGCTAAGCTCACCTCTAAGTTTCAAATGATTATAAATCTCACCATTGAAAACCAATACAAATCGACCATCTAAAGATTTCATCGGCTGGCAGCCGGCTTCTGATAGATCTTGGATTGCTAGACGCCTGTGCGCAAAACAGAAACTACTATTCTCATCAAACCAAGAGCCATTATCATCAGGCCCCCTATGAGCAATCTCTCTTGACATGCGAGCAAGAACAGATTGTCTATCTATTTCATGTCCACCCCAAAATCCAACAAACCCACACATCTAGAATATCACCTAACCAGAGAAGTTATCGTTTAATGTTTGCCAGGTCACAAAAGTAATCCAAGAAATTATCAATAGAATGATTCGATTTTACATACTCTGCATTATCGTAACTTGCTCTTGGATTTGCCAAAGCGGCATCCACGGCATTCAGATAGCTGCTGGGAGAGCGTGAGTTTACTGTAGCATTATCTCTCCCATGCGGAGGCAACATAGCTCGAGTATCACCCTCGTCAGTGGCTATAATTTTACAACCCAATAACATAGCCTCCATCATAGATTGAGAGGGGTAATTATCGATCTCCTGTAAGGAAAAAAATATATTTGCCCGCGAAAGGCACCTCATCAGATCGCTATATTCTCCAAACTTAATGACCGGTCTGCCCAAGCAGTTATTGATGGCAACCATTTTCTCTTCGACTTCCGCGAAAAGGCTCCCCCGCCCAAATATAAACAGTTCAAGCTGGGAATCCGTTTTCTTTACGTATTGCTCCACAATTTCCATAGCTAAAATCGGGTTTTTATTTCTCTCGAGAGAACCACAGAATATCGCAACAGGAGCACGCTCATGGCTAAAACTTTCGACGATAAAATCGCGTTTTGAAGGAAAACTGCAAGGCGATACTCTTATTTTTTTTTGCCAACGATAAAGATTATGACTGGGATTTAGTACGTCAATGATATCTACGGAGTTAAGCAGCGAAATCCACTTGGCCTCATCTTCAGCGCGACCATAACTGGCCATCTCTAAAGTGCGAGAAGCAAAGGTACACGAAAGCCGTGTCTTTGATAATTTTGAAAGCCATACTATAAACGGCAAGAGCCGTCCAGCCCCAGCTATGTGCACTTGAGAATACCGAGAGAAGCCGATCTTCACCATTACAATCAGGACTCTTAGTAAGCTTTTTACAGAGACCCTGCCCTTGTCATCCTCTAGAATGAAAATATGCTTCTGCCTCTTTAATTCCAAAGCATCCAACAAGCTTCGGGTAGTCATCATCTCAACGTTATAGCCTCTAGCAATGCACTCATTACCGATAAGACAAAAGCGCTGTGCCATGCCGCCGATTGCGCCTCTGGATTTAAAAAGAATTGCGACAATCAATACCGGTTTTGGCTTCACATTCATCTTATTAAAACCTTAAAAACATACATTCAACATCACTCAAGCACACCTACTTTCCAGAACACCTATCAGCGGCTCAAGGAGATTCGTTTTGAAAGCGCCATATGGCAAATCAAACCAGAGCGACGCTATATCGAGGGGGGATATGCTTCCATAATAACGTTTAGGATTATCACTTTTAGATTGCTTACTTTTTAACCAACCAACCTACAGCTTCACATGAATTTTCACAGTTCGCGCTCTCTATAATTAGTTTATCGAGAACCCTGGTGAACCTTTTTAAGAACCGGATGGTATTCACCGGTCGCCCCCAATGGGATAGCATTTCGAATGTGCGACACCGTTTCAATCGCCACCCGGTTTTCCTCCAGCCCAAAGCCTCGCCCGGCCAGAATCTCTTCGTAGCTGCGGTTATGCAGGTCCGTGAATCCGCCTGAAAACTCGATTTCCTCGCCGTCCACGGTGATCGAACGGTAGGTGCGCTGCCCTTCGGCTTTGGCGCTTTCCGGTACGTATTTGTAATCCACGGACAGGAACCAGCGAACCCGGGCTTTTTCGTATTCCAGGTACCCGGCGGCCATGGTGTCGTCGCTGTGGTGCACCACATTCTCCTGCAAGGCGCCGAAGATGAAGTGCAGCATGTCATAAAAATGCACACCGATGTTGGTGGCGATGCCACCGGACTTCTTTTCGTCGCCTTTCCAGGACTGCAGATACCAGTGGCCGCGGGACGTGATGTAAGTGAGGTCCACGTCGTGCTTGGTGTCCTTGTTCTCGCTTTGCACTTTTTCACGCAAGGCCACGATGGACGGGTGGACGCGCAATTGCAGAATGGTGTTGACCTTACGACCGGTGTCTTTCTCGATATCGATCAGGCCGTCGATATTCCAGGGGTTGAGAACCAGCGGCTTTTCGCAGATGGCGTCGGCACCGGAACGAAGCGCGAACCGCATGTGGCTGTCGTGCAGATAGTTCGGCGAGCAGATGGAGATGTAGTCCACCTTGTGCTCGTGATTGGCGCGGCGCAGCTTGTCGATGTGGCGATCGAAGCGCTCAAACTCGGTGAAAAAATCGGCGTCGGGGAAGTAGCGGTCGATGATGCCCACGGAATCATTGGGGTCCAACGCGGCGACAAGCCGGCTGTCAGTGGCTTTGATGGCCTGCATATGTCGTGGCGCGATATAGCCGGCCGCACCAATGATGGCGAAGTTTTTCATGTTACAACTATTCCTTTTTTGTTTCACTAACAAACGTACATCAGTGTGGCGAGCGGACATACCAGGGCATAGCTATCGTCAAGCCTTGAGAGAAACTGTGTGTTGGCAAATAGCCGAGTAGCTTTCCGGCCTTGTAGACATCTGCTTGCGAGTGACGCACGTCGCCAGGGCGAAACTCTCGATACTCAGGGTGCCGTGTCCCATCGATAGCCAAGCAGTCCAGCTCTTCGCGAATCGCCCAAAAAACTTGATTCAAGGTAGTACGAGCACCGAATGCCACGTTATATACCTCGGCCCTGGCGTCCTCGAATGATTCTGCCGCCAATAGATTCGCTTGCACCACGTTATCGATAAAACAGAAGTCTCGGCTGGTCTCACCGTCCCCGTTGATATGCACCCGCTCTCCTTTAATCATTGCCGCTGTCCACTTTGGGATTACCGCCGCATAGGCGCCATTGGGATCCTGGCGCGGACCGAACACGTTAAAGTAGCGCAGGCCGATGGTCTTGAAACCGTATGTACGGGCAAAAACGCTGGCGTATAGCTCATTCACGTACTTCGTTACCGCATAGGGTGACAGCGGGTTGCCGATCTTGTCTTCCATCTTGGGTAGGTCCGGGTGATCGCCGTAGGTGGAGCTGGAGGCAGCATACGTGAAGCTACTTACTCCTTCGTCCTTGGCTGCCACCAACATGTTCAGGAAACCGTCGATGTTAGCCTGGTTGGTGGCAATAGGGTCCTCAATGGAACGTGGCACGGAGCCCAGAGCAGCTTGGTGCAGGACATAGTCTGTTCCCTTTACTGCTTGGCGACAGTCTTCAAGATTACGGATGTCGCCTTCAATGAAGCGGAATCGGGCCCACTGCTCTTCAGACACCAAGGTTTGGACTTCGTCCAGGTTGTGCTGGTGGCCGGTTGCGAAATTGTCCAGACCGACCACGGTCTGGTCTAGCTTCAACAGGGTTTCCAGCAGGTTAGAACCGATGAAGCCGGCCACGCCGGTGATCAGCCAGGTTTTGGGATTGGCTTTAAGATCGGCTTTTACTTCGTCGTAGCGGGTCATATCTATCCAAATCAAATCAGAGGCGGAGGTCGACGGCTTCTTTCGGCAGCACGTACTTCAGGTCGTAGAGCACGTGCGGGTCGCGGCCCAGCTGGCGGATCTCACTGGCGGGCATTGCCTTAAACTCATTGTGGGCCACGGCCAGGACGACACCGTCATAGCTGGCCACCTGCGGCTTCTCGATGGGCTGAATGCCGTACTCCCGGTAGGCCTCGTCCCGGTTGATCCAGGGGTCATAGACGTCGACGGTGACGTTGTAGTCCTGGAGCTCGCGGACCACGTCGATGACCCGGGTGTTGCGCAAGTCCGGGCAGTTTTCCTTGAAGGTCAGGCCCATCACCAGTACCCGGGCGCCGTTGACCTGGATGCAGCGGTCGAGCATGGCTTTAACGAGCTCGCTGGCCACGAAACGGCCCATGCCGTCGTTGATACGCCGCCCCGAGAGGATCACTTCCGGGTGGTAACCCACCGCCTGGGCTTTATGGGTCAGGTAGTAAGGGTCCACGCCGATGCAGTGGCCGCCCACCAGGCCGGGGCGGAACGGCAGGAAATTCCATTTGGTGCCGGCGGCTTCCAGTACTTCCTGGGTGTCGATGTTCATGCGCTTGAAGATCATCGCCAGTTCGTTAACCAGCGCGATGTTCAGGTCCCGCTGGGTGTTCTCGATCACCTTGGCGGCTTCCGCCACCTTGATGCTGGAGGCCCGGTGGGTGCCCGCGGTGATCACGGAGGCGTAGAGCCGGTCCACGGTGTCCGCCACTTCCGGGGTGGAGCCGGCGGTCACCTTCATAATGTCGGTGACGCGGTGGAGCTTATCGCCCGGGTTAATGCGCTCCGGGCTGTAGCCGGCGTAGAAGTCCTGGTTGAAGGTGAGGCCGGAGACGCGCTCCAGCACCGGCACGCAGTGCTCCTCGGTGGCGCCGGGGAATACCGTGGACTCGTAAATCACGATGTTGCCGGGCTTGAGGGTCTTGCCGATGGTCTCGGACGCTTTGATCAGCGGCGTCAGGTCCGGCTGGCGGTGCTCGTCGATGGGGGTGGGCACGGTGACGATGTAGACGTTGCATCCCTCCAGGGTCGCCGGATCGTCGCTGAACGCCAGGCCCTCCGAGGCGGCCAGCTCCGCGTCGCTGAGCTCCCGGGTAAAATCGTGCCCTTCGCGCAGGTCGCGGATACGGTCGCGGTTAACGTCAAAGCCCACCACCGGGCGGTGCTTGCCGAACTCCGCGGCCAGGGGCAGGCCCACATAGCCGAGGCCGATCACGGCCAGTTTGATGTCTTCCAGGGAGGGGTGGGTCATTCTTTCAGTACCTTGCTTTTTGTCAGGGATGTCGAGTTACGGCCAGCCATCGGCCTGATCTAGAACAACAATGCGTGATGGATGGAGTGATCTGCGCTATATTTGATGTCCAAGCACTCAGACAGTTTCGCTGAAAAGTCGTCACTCAACTGTCTAAGCGTTTGATATTCTTCACTTTGAGTACGCTCTTCTTTTTCGACTCGTTTTAGCGCTTCGCGAATCTCAGGGTCGCTAATTTTTGCCAAGAACTGGTCATAGATTTCGAGTACTTCTTGGCCACATCGATCATCGATAAGCCGCTCGATCCTGCTCAGAACCGGGATGCCAAATAGTTCTATGGCTCTTTCCTCCCATTGGCGATAACCGGCATCAGCCATCTCTGCAATGGTAAGAATCCCTCCGAAGTAAAGTATCTTTCTGGAAAATCGAAGCTTAATACTTCTTAAACCCCATTCTTTTCCATCTTCGAACACTTTATGCTCAAAATCTGTCGCGATCGTTCTGTAATAACGGATAACGTCATTGAGCAAAAACCTGGGCAGCTCTGCTTTTTCGGAGCTGTTCTCCATGTAGCGCTTCAGCAATGAGCGCTGATAGCGTTCAAATCTATCTTCACCGTATAGCCAGGTTCCCTCCAGCAGGAAGAGCATACGCCTGGTCAAGCTCTTGTTGTCGTCGTACTCACCACCGATATTAGTCTTCATTTCCGAAAACTGAATGACGGCGTCTTTTCCAAACGTCCCTGTACTACCAGAGCGTTCCGGCACATGCTGCTTTATAACCGCCTCGATTTGTTCTAGTTCGACCTTGATTGCGTCATCGGCAGCTTCATCGGCGTCGTAAATAATAAAATGATCAATATCAGATTTGGAAGAAGCTTCCTCCCTTCCATAAGAGCCAGTAGCGACAATAGTAATCTTTTCTCTATTCTTACTTTTCTTCAGTACACGATGAATATCGCCTCTTATTTCGGCAAGCTTTTCAGTGGTAAACTTGCGAGTCTCCCTTATATAATCCATTGTTATCATCCTCCCTGTGCGCCAAGGCACTTTTCACATCCCAACTGTCTTTCGTTACTTCTTTCTTATTAACCTTATATCTTTCGGCAATATCTTCACTTTCAAACACGATGTAGTAGTCGCGCTGGCAGTAAGTCGTGACAGCATCATCCATACTCGAATTCCGGAGGGCATGAAATAAATCCGGAAACTCCAACAGCCACTCTTTTTCAGTGGACAACAGTTTTTCTCTACTTAGTTCAACTTCATTTTTTTCAAAATAAAGCTGGCAATACTGGTCCGCTTGGAGCCCCTCAAGACTAGTAATAAAAGAGTTGTATACACTGCCTTTCAATTGCCAGAACCAATCCAAAGACTTTTTGCCAGCCTCACTCGATTCCAGAAAAGCGGCTCGAGCAATGTCAAGCGGACAGGCTGGCTTGTGTCCTCGAAAACTCTCAAAACTGCGTAGTATGCCGTCAATGGTATCGATGTTGATGGGGCTTTCGAACAGGTCCGCGCCTTGCCCACCGCCCGCATCCCCGGCGATCAATAACTTGATTCTTTCCCGATCAAAATACTTTGCCAGCCACCAGGATAGCTGCTTGTCCTCCTCCATGAACTGCTCACCAAGCTCATGGTGACCTACCCCCAGACGGCGCTTAAAGTAGGGTTCAGCACTATGTGAAAGGGGTGCGTGCCCAATATCGTGTAAAAGGGCGGCAACGACGACGTGGTTCCGGGTCTCTTCGTCATAATTACGATGCTCGGAGATAAAATCGGCAAGAGCCGCCACCCCCAAGGTGTGATGAAGACGATCCCGCCCTATCCGGGGCCCCTTATGTACCAAGGATGTGTAGTCGATTGCTCCCAGAAAGGAGATGTCTTTAAGCCGTCTGACCGGGCGACTCTCCAAAACACGACGGATCATGGAGTCCGAGCGCCATTTGGATAGCCAAAACTCGATATAACGATCTGAAATATAAGACATGGCGACTATTCTTCTAGGTTTTTAAGTTTCGCTGTATAGCTATCATACATCTGGCTGGCGTCCAATTCCTTTACTAACTCATCCATCCTGTCATCTCAGGGAGATGTGTGAATTTTGCATTTTTGACCACTGTCTTGATAGAGCTGTCTGAGCGATTCCGCCAGCCCCCGCTTGGCCTGGTCTTCACCGTGCACCAGGCGGATCTCCCGGGGCCAACGGGTCATACCGGTGACGAAGTCGATCAGGCCATTGCGGTCGGCATGGGCGGAATAGCCGCCGATAGTGTCCACACCGGCCTTTATCTCGTGGATCTCGCCGTCCAATTCCACTTGGCCGCCCTGCCCTTGCGTCTGCAGTTCCCGGCCGGGGGTGCCGGCGGCCTGGTAGCCGACGAACAGTACATTGTGACGCGGGTCGCCCAGCATCGCCTTCAGGTAATTGACGATGCGCCCGCCGGCGCACATACCGCTGGCGGCGATCACCACCGCCGGGCGGCCTGTGCCGGCCAGGTGGGCGACCATGCGCTGGTGGGTTTCATGGTCGTCCACCGTGAACAGCTGCTCGAAAGCCAGCGGCCCACGCCCCTGACCTACCCGGTCAAGCGCCTGTTCGTCCCAGTGCTCACGGAGGCCTCTGTAGGCCTGCGTGAACCGGCCGGCCAGGGGCGAATCCAGGATTACCGGCAGGTCGTTCCAATGGAGCCCACCGGCGGCCTCCTTGCCCTGGTTCTCGTGGATCAGGTCTTCCAGCTCATAGAGCAGCTCCTGGGTGCGACCAATGCTGAACGCGGGGATCAGCACCGTGCCCCGATTCACCAGAGCGCGCTCAATCAGGGTCCGCAGGCGGTGACGGCGGGCGTCCGGGTCGTCGTGTTCCCGGTCGCCGTAGGTGCTCTCCAGCACCAGGATGTCACAGCCGTCCGGCTGTTCCGGTGGCCGCAGTATCGGCGACGCCCTGTTGCCCAGGTCACCGCTGAAGATCACCTTTGTGTCCTGGCCACGAGCCTCACCGGTCAAGGCACACTCCACATAGGCGGAGCCGAGCAGATGCCCGGCGCGGCGCAGGCGGATCGCCGCCTCTTTGCCCGCGCCCTGATAAACAACGTGCCACTGGCCGAAGGGCAGCGGCCGCAGCAAATGCTGTACCCGGCTCAGGTACCCGTTTATCGCTTCCGGCTGGCGGCTTATGGCCAGCTTAAAGGCGTCTTCCAGCATAATCGGCAGCAACTCGGCGCTGGGCTCGCTGCAATAGATCGGCCCGTCAAAACCGGCGGCCAGCAGCCAGGGAATACGCCCCACATGATCGAGATGCACATGGGTGACCACCAGTGCCCGGATGTGGCCGATATCGAATTCGATTTCGGGGCGCCCGGCGTCGGCGCCATCCGCGCCCCGGTCACCGCCCTGAAACAGGCCGCAGTCGATCAGCAGCCCCGCGTTGTCGTCCAGCGTCAGTTCGTGGCATGAGCCGGTGACGCCGGTGGCGGCGCCGTGGTGTTTTATTACACTCTTATTGGAATCGTTCACTATCTGTCCCCCGTTCAGGCACGCTACCGCCGCAGGGTTTGCCGTCGATTCCCTGAGGACGGATAGGAGCCTTCTTCTTTTTAGGCAGGTCTCTGGGATCCTGCCGGCAAGCTTTGCTTGCCTTTCGCGGGCAAGGCCCGCTCCCACAACACAAACAACCAATTCGCGGGCCTGGGCCCGCTCGCGCGCTTTTACAGCGTGCTTATGTCTTTCAGGGCCAGGGTGAGGCGGTGCTGCTTGTGGAGCATGTTGAGCAGCACGATGGCGCGCTCCTGGCCGTCGAAGCGGTGGAAGACCGCCTCCATGTCCGCGAAGGGGCCGTGTTCGATGCGCAGGCGGTCACCCGGGCGCAACGCGGGGCGGTCGTCGTTGGCGCTGGTCTGGGTTTGTAGCTTGAGGGCATCGATCACGGAGGGCGGCACCGCCGCGGGGCGGTCGCCGAAGGCCACCAGTTTGGTCACGCCCCGGGTGGAGCGGATGGTGTGCCAGCCACTGCCCTGCTCGGACAGTTGAATAAAGAGGTAGCCGGGGAACAGGGGTTCCTGACGCTGCACGCGCCGACCGGCGCGCACTTTTTCCAGGCAGAGCTGGGGCTGAAAGCAGGTAAAGCCCTGATTTTCCAGGTTTTCCTGGGCCCTGTAGTTCTGGTTGGCGCGGCACTGAACCACGTACCAGCCTGAATCGCTCATGCCGTTATCCTTTTCGGGGCTCTGCCCG
>Ga0206123_10001605_pt1 | contig 21106 bp, 16 predicted proteins | sample Helgoland_Spring_2_FD_160086 | JGI IMG/M metagenome (GOLD analysis project Ga0206123, IMG submission 160086) | Pelagic subsurface seawater microbial communities from Kabeltonne, Helgoland, North Sea - Helgoland_Spring_Bloom_20160316_1 | ecosystem: Environmental > Aquatic > Marine > Epipelagic ...
ATCAATCTCACTTACAACAGCAGGATTAGAAGGGTTTCGCGCCTCAAAGAGTTCTGTTACTCTTGGAAGTCCTCCAGTAATATCACCTGCTTTTGCAGATTTACGTGGAATCTTCACCAAAATTTTTCCGATCTTGATTTTCTCATTGTCATCTACCTGAATCAAGGCTCCTAGTGGTAGGTTATAACTACGAATTACTTCGTCACCCTTTCCTATTATCTGAAGCGTTGGAATCTTCTTCTTATCTCTAGACTCTGTGATAACTTTCTCCTGGAAACCGGTTTGTTCATCAATCTCTACAGTATAGGTAACCCCTTGTTCGATATTCTCGTACCTGATTTTACCTGCAAATTCTGAAATGATTACACCGTTGTATGGATCCCAAGAAGAAACAACATCACCTTTCTTTAGAGTATCTCCATCTTTTACAAATATGGTAGAACCGTATTGGATGTTGTTTGTGGATAAAGTAATACCTGTTTTCTTATCTGTTAATTTCAATTCAGAAGTACGAGAGATAACAATATTGATATCATTGCCTTCTGCATCTTGGCCCTTAACTGTCTTAAGGTCTTCAATTTCAGCTACACCATCAAATTTTACTTTGAGTTTGTTCTCTTCTGAAATGTTCCCTGCAATACCACCCACATGGAAGGTACGAAGTGTCAGCTGTGTACCTGGCTCACCAATAGATTGTGCAGCAACAACACCAACGGCTTCCCCTCTTTGTACCATTTTATTGGTAGCAAGGTTTCTTCCGTAACATTGTGCACAAATTCCTCTTTTAGCCTCACACGTTAGTGCAGATCTAACCTCAACAGTATCTATAGGAGAATATTCAATGGTTTGAGCAACAACCTCATCGATGTGTTGTCCACTTGACACAAGAACTTCTTTTGTCAATGGATTGATTACATCGTTTAAAGAGGTACGACCAACAATTCTTGCTTTTAAGCTTTCAACAACTTCTTCATTTTTCTTTAAAGCCTTCACTTCAATTCCTCTTAATGTACCACAGTCAACAGAATTGACAATAACATCTTGAGAAACATCAACAAGTCTACGTGTTAGGTACCCTGCATCTGCCGTTTTAAGGGCTGTATCTGCAAGTCCTTTACGTGCACCGTGAGTAGAGATAAAGTATTCTAAAATTGAAAGTCCTTCTTTAAAGTTAGAAAGAATTGGATTTTCAATAATTTCTCCACCACCACTGTTCGATTTTTTAGGCTTAGCCATCAAACCACGCATACCAGTTAACTGACGAATCTGTTCTTTAGATCCACGTGCTCCAGAATCAAGCATCATATATACAGAGTTGAATCCTTGTTGATCTTCTCGTATTCGCTTCATGGATAACTCAGTTAACCCTGCGTTGGTAGCAGTCCAAATATCAATAACTTGGTTGTAACGTTCGTTTTGAGTGATAAGACCCATGTTGTAGTTGGCTCTAATGCCATCTACCTTCTCATTGGCCTGGTCAATCATTGTGTGCTTTTCTGCTGGAATAATAATATCTCCAAGTGAGAATGACAATCCTCCCTCAAATGCAAACTTGTACCCTAGGGTCTTAATTGCATCCAAGAAGTCTGCAGTAGCTGGCACACTAGTTTTAGCCAATATACCTCCAATAATATCTCTAAGAGATTTTTTGGTTAGTACCTCGTTTATATAACCAGCTTCTTCAGGAACGTTTTGATTAAAGATTACTCTACCAAGTGTGGTCTCAATAATTTGATACACAAGCTCACCAGCTTCATTGAAATCTTTGGTTCTAATTTTGATTTGAGCATTCAAATCAACCATCTTCTCATTGTAAGCAATCACTGCCTCCTCTGCTGAGTAGAAAGTTAGTCCTTCTCCTTTTACCTTCACCTGTTTTGTTGATAGGCGTAATTTGGTCATGTAATAAAGACCCAATACCATATCTTGAGAAGGTACAGCCACTGGAGCTCCGTTTGCTGGATTCAAAATATTATGGGAAGCCAACATTAACAGCTGCGCTTCTAATATTGCTTCTGGCCCAAGTGGAAGGTGAACCGCCATTTGATCTCCATCAAAATCGGCATTAAATGCCGTACATACTAATGGGTGCAACTGGATTGCTTTTCCTTCAATTAACTTTGGCTGAAACGCTTGAATACCCAAACGGTGAAGTGTAGGGGCACGATTTAGTAATACTGGATGTCCTTTTAAGACATTCTCCAAAATATCCCAAACAACAGGCTCCTTTTTTTCTATAATTTTCTTTGCAGATTTTACAGTCTTAACAATACCTCTTTCTATCAACTTACGAATCACAAAAGGCTTGTATAATTCTGCTGCCATTCCTTTTGGCAATCCACATTCAAATAATTTTAATTCTGGTCCAACAACAATTACAGAACGTGCAGAGTAATCAACACGCTTTCCTAACAAGTTTTGACGAAAACGTCCTTGCTTCCCTTTTAATGAATCTGAAAGTGATTTTAAAGGTCTGTTACTGTCTGTTTTTACTGCAGATGATTTACGGGTATTATCAAACAATGAATCTACAGATTCTTGCAACATACGCTTCTCATTACGTAAAATCACCTCTGGTGCCTTGATCTCCATCAAACGTTTTAAACGGTTGTTTCTAATTATCACACGGCGGTATAAATCATTTAAATCTGAGGTTGCAAAACGACCTCCATCTAGTGGCACTAGAGGACGCAATTCTGGCGGTATGATTGGAATAACCTTCATGATCATCCAAGATGCCTTGTTCTCACGTGTTTTATTTGCATCACGCAAGGCCTCTACAACTTGAAGTCTTTTTAAGGCCTCGGTCTTACGTTGTTTAGAGGTTTCATTGTTTGCTTTATGACGCAACTCAAAAGATAAAGCGTGAAGATCTATTAAATTTAATAAATCAATCAAACACTCTGCACCCATCTTAGCGATGAATTTGTTTGGATCTGTATCTTCTAAATATTGATTTTCTTGAGGAATGCTATCTAAAATTGTTAGATACTCTTCTTCTGTTAAAAAGTCTAATTTCTGAACAGGTTCTCCTTCTTCGTTTTTGGCGATACCTGGTTGGATAACTACGTAACGCTCGTAGTATATAATCATATCCAACTTTTTTGAAGGCAACCCAAGTAGGTATCCTATTTTGTTTGGTAGGCTACGGAAGTACCAGATGTGAGCAACAGGAACCACTAAGTTAATGTGTCCTACTCTATCTCTACGTACTTTCTTTTCTGTAACCTCTACGCCACAACGATCACAAACGATTCCTTTGTAGCGTATTCTTTTATATTTTCCACAAGCACACTCATAGTCCTTTACAGGTCCAAAAATTCGCTCACAAAATAAACCATCACGCTCTGGTTTGTGCGTACGGTAGTTGATTGTTTCTGGTTTCAACACCTCACCTCTAGATTCTCCAAGGATTGCTTCTGGTGATGCCAGTCCTATAGAAATTTTGTTGAATTTTGGTGCTGCTTGTTCTCTATTATTTCTTGCCATAATGCTGTAAAATAAAATTTAAAACTATTGATTTGGAAACGACTGTTTCCGGAGAAAAACGAATTGTTTTCCCGCGCCAAGGCGCGGGAAAAAATCTATTCTTCTAGCCTAATGTCTAATCCAAGACCTTTTAGCTCGTGCATTAACACGTTAAAAGATTCTGGAAGACCCGGTTCTGGCATTGCCTCTCCCTTCACGATACTCTCGTAGGTTTTAGCTCTACCAATCACATCATCAGACTTTACTGTCAATATTTCACGTAAAGTACTTGATGCTCCATATGCCTCGAGTGCCCATACTTCCATCTCTCCAAAACGTTGACCCCCAAATTGAGCTTTACCACCCAATGGTTGTTGCGTAATTAGTGAGTATGGCCCTATAGACCTAGCATGCATCTTGTCATCTACCATGTGTCCTAGTTTCAACATATAAATCACACCAACAGTTGCTGGTTGATCAAAACGTTGTCCAGTTCCACCATCATAAAGGTAGGTGTGTCCAAATCTTGGAATTCCAGCCTCATCAGTTAACTCGTTGATTTGATCTAGTGTTGCACCATCAAAAATTGGGGTTGCATACTTGCGACCCAGTTTTTGACCAGCCCATCCTAAAACGGTTTCATAGATTTGACCAATGTTCATACGAGAAGGTACACCAAGAGGATTCAATACAATATCCACCGGAGATCCATCTTCTAAAAATGGCATATCCTCATCTCTTACAATACGAGCTACAATACCTTTGTTACCATGACGTCCTGCCATCTTATCTCCCACTTTTAGTTTACGTTTTTTAGCAACATAAATTTTAGCCAGTTTTAAGATTCCTGCAGGTAGTTCATCTCCAACAGAGATGGTAAATTTCTCACGACGTAAGTTTCCTTGCAAATCATTTTCTTTGATGCGGTAGTTGTGCATAAGATCTGCCACCATTTCATTGGTTTGATTATCTGTTGCCCAAACACCTCCAACTAAATGCGTGTAGTCATCTACGGCATTTAACATCTTGAGGGTATACTTTTTGCCTTTTGGAAATACAACTTCACCAAGATCGTTTGTAACACCTTGAGCTGTTTTACCGCCAACAATTGCAAATAGTTTTTCTACCAATACCTCTTTGAGGCTATCAAATTTTCCATCGTACTTCACTTCAAGTGCAGCGATATCTTCTTTGTCTTTGGCTCTTTTACGTTTATCTTTTACCGCACGTGCAAATAATTTTTTATTGATAACAACACCGTGTAATGATGGAGAAGCTTTCAAAGAAGCATCTTTAACATCACCGGCTTTATCACCAAAGATGGCACGTAGTAATTTCTCTTCAGGTGTGGGATCACTTTCCCCTTTTGGAGTAATCTTTCCGATGAGAATATCACCAGGTTTTACCTCTGCACCTATTCTAATCATTCCGTTTTCATCAAGGTCTTTTGTTGCCTCCTCTGAAACGTTAGGAATGTCATTAGTCAGCTCCTCATTTCCAAGTTTAGTGTCTCTAACTTCTAAAGAATACTCGTCTATATGTATAGAGGTAAAGATATCTTCACGCACTACTCTTTCTGATATTACAATAGCATCCTCAAAGTTATATCCTTTCCAAGGCATGAAGGCAACCTTCATGTTACGTCCTAGTGCAAGCTCCCCTTTTTCGGTGGCGTATCCTTGACATAATACTTGGCCTTTTAATACTCTATCTCCCTGACTAACAATAGGCTTTAGGTTAATAGAAGTTCCTTGGTTTGTTTTTCTAAACTTAATTAATTGGTATGTTTTACTATCACTATCGAAGCTTACCATACCTTCTTTTTCAGAACGGTCATACTTGATAGTAACCTCATTTGCATCTACATACTCAACCGTTCCGTCTCCCTCTGCATTGATTAGTACACGTGAGTCTGAAGCAACCTGACGCTCTAATCCAGTTCCTACAATCGGAGAATCTGCAATTAATAAAGGTACTGCCTGACGCATCATGTTAGATCCCATCAAAGCACGGTTGGCATCATCATGTTCCAAAAACGGAATCAGCGATGCAGAAATTGATGCAATTTGGTTTGGAGCAACATCAGCATAATTAATCTGAGTTGGTTCTACCACTGGAAAATCACCTTCTTCTCTGGCAATTACTCTATCTATGTCAATTTTTCCTGTTGTTTTCAAAGGAATGTTTGCCTGTGCAATCATTTGTCCTTCTTCTTCTTCAGCAGATAGGTACTGTGGTGTTGTTTTAAGATCAATAACTCCATCTGTTACTTTTCTATATGGAGTTTCAATAAATCCTAAGTTATTTACTTTAGCATATACAGCCAAAGATGAAATAAGTCCAATGTTAGGTCCTTCAGGGGTTTCAATAGGACACAATCTTCCGTAGTGTGTGTAATGTACATCACGTACCTCGAAGCCTGCTCGCTCTCTGGATAGACCACCTGGCCCAAGTGCAGATAACCTACGTTTGTGGGTAATCTCTGCCAGTGGATTTGTTTGATCCATAAATTGTGACAATTGATTCGTTCCGAAGAAAGAATTAATCACAGAAGACAAGGTCTTGGCGTTAATTAAATCAATAGGTGTAAATACCTCGTTGTCGCGTACATTCATTCTTTCGCGAATGGTACGAGCCATACGAGCTAAACCAACACCAAACTGAGACGATAACTGTTCCCCTACCGTACGTACACGACGGTTAGACAGGTGATCAATATCGTCAATTTCTGCTTTTGAGTTGATAAGCTCAATTAAGTATTTAACAATGGTGATGATATCCTCCTTGGTAAGCACTTGCTTGTCCATGGCAATATCAAGACCTAGTTTTTTATTCATTCTGTAACGTCCTACCTCACCAAGGTTATATCTCTGGTCAGAGAAAAACAACTTGTTGATAATACCACGAGCGGTCTCCTCATCTGGCGGTTCAGCATTACGAAGTTGTCTATAGATATGTTCTACGGCTTCTTTTTCAGAATTCGTAGGATCTTTTTGAAGCGTATTGTGGATAATTGCATAATCTGCAAGGTGGTTATCCTCTTTGTGCAATAAAATGGTTTTAGAACCAGAATCTATAATCTCTTCGATGTGCTCTTTTTCAAGAACAGTATCGCGATCTAAGATAATTTCATTACGCTCAATAGATACAACTTCACCTGTATCTTCATCTACAAAATCTTCATGCCAAGTTTTCAGCACACGTGCTGCTAACTTACGACCTAAATATTTTTTTAATCCAGTTTTGGTAGCTTTAACCTCTTCTGCTAAATCAAATATCTCAAGAATATCTTTGTCTCTCTCAAAACCAATAGCTCTAAACAAAGTAGTTACTGGTAATTTTTTCTTTCTATCGATATAAGCGTACATAACGCTGTTGATATCGGTAGCAAACTCGATCCAAGAACCTTTAAAAGGAATTACTCTTGCCGAATATAGTTTTGTTCCATTAGCATGGAATGATTGTCCAAAGAATACCCCTGGAGAACGGTGTAGTTGAGAAACAACAATACGCTCTGCTCCATTGATACAAAAAGTACCTGAGGGAGTCATATAAGGAATAGTACCTAGGTATACATCCTGTACAATTGTTTCAAAATCTTCGTGCTCTGGATCTGTACAATACAGTTTTAAACGCGCTTTTAAGGGCACACTGTAAGTAAGACCACGCTCAATACACTCTTGTATGGAATATCTTGGTGGATCTACAAAATAATCTAAAAACTCTAACACGAACTGGTTACGAGTATCTGTAATGGGGAAATTCTCCAAAAAGGTTTTGTATAATCCTTCTTGGCCTCTTTCTTCTGATTTGGTTTCCAACTGGAAAAAATCCTGGAAGGATTTGATCTGGATATCCAAAAAGTCCGGGTAATCGGGTCTATTTTGAACAGAAGAAAAATTCAATCTTTTAGTTAACATTGTTGACATCTATGGACGGAATTTAGTTAAACAAGTTATGTTGTGTACATGCAAAAAATACAGGAACCTTTATATACACAAAAGGGTTTAGGTCTTTCCGCTATAAACGAAAGACCTAAACCTTAAGGTTTGGAGTTAGGAAAACTTACTTAAGCTCAACCTCTGCTCCAGCTTCTTCTAATTGAGCTTTAAGCGCTTCAGCTTCGTCTTTAGATACACCCTCTTTAATTGGAGATGGTGCATTATCAACTAATCCTTTTGCATCTTTAAGACCAGCACCAGTTAATTCTTTAACTAGTTTTACTACCGCTAATTTTGCTCCACCGGCTGCCGTAAGAATTACGTCAAACTCAGTTTTCTCATCAGCAGCTTCAGCGCCACCAGCTCCACCAGCAGCAACAGCTACAGCTGCAGCAGCAGGCTCGATACCGTACTCATCTTTTAATATAGTAGCTAATTCATTAACCTCTTTTACGGTTAAGTTAACTAATTGTTCTGCGAAATCTTTTAAATCTGCCATTTTCTATCGTTTTTAAAAATTGTAATTTATTGTTTGTAATTTAATTAGTGCATTGTATTGATTATCCTTCTCTTTCAGAAAGTGTTTTAACAATACCTGAAAGTGTATTTCCACCGCTCTTAAGAGCAGAAATAACATTTTTAGCAGGTGATTGTAATAACCCGATAATATCTCCAATTACCTCTTCTTTAGATTTGATGTTTACTAGATTGTCTAGTTGATCATCTCCAATGTAGATAGCCTCTTCGATATATGCTCCTTTAAGTAAAGGCTTTTCAGATTTTTTTCTGAATTCCTTTATGATCTTAGCAGGTGCATTTCCTGTTTCTGAAAATAATAAAGATGTGTTCCCTTTTAAGATTGTTGGCAAATCGCCAAAATCTTTGTCAGAACTCTCCATTGCTTTTGCAAGCAATGTGTTTTTAACTACAGCCAACTTCACACCTGCTTTATAGCAAGCACGACGTAAGTTTGATGTTTTACCAGCGTCCAACCCAGAAATATCTGCTAAATAAATAGTAGTATTTTCTGTAAGCTGTGCAGTTAACGTTTCAATCACTTGTGATTTTTCTTGTCTAGTCATAAGTCTGTGTTTTACTGCTCAGTGAAACCTTTTGTATCAATCTCGATACTTGGGCTCATTGTGCTGGACATGAATATACTTTTAATATAAACACCCTTAGCCGCTTGAGGCTTCAGTTTTACCAACGTAGTTAATAATTCTCTTGCGTTTCCTGCAATATTCTCTGCATCAAAAGATGCTTTTCCTATTGCTGCATGAATAATACCAGTCTTCTCAACTTTAAAGTCAATCTTACCACCTTTCACGTCTTTAACCGCTTTAGCAACGTCCATGGTCACTGTACCTGTCTTTGGGTTTGGCATAAGACCACGAGGTCCTAAAACACGCCCTAATGGGCCTAATTTACCCATCACACTTGGCATAGTTACAATTACGTCAACATCTGTCCAACCTCCTTTAATCTTTTCGAGGTACTCATCTAATCCAACAAAGTCTGCTCCGGCAGCTGTAGCTTCAGCTTCCTTATCTGGAGTAACTAAGGCTAACACCTTCACATCTTTACCTGTACCGTGAGGTAAGGTAACAACGCCTCTAACCATTTGGTTTGCTTTACGTGGGTCTACATTAAGACGCACAGCAAGGTCCACAGATGGATCAAAGTTTGTGTTGGAGATTTCTTTTATTAAAGCTGAAGCGTCTGCAAGGGAATAGGCTTTTGCCTCAACCTTTGCGGTATTCACTTTTTGCTTTTTAGTTAATCTTGCCATTTTTATAGATTCTTTTTTTTATTTAGGTGCAGCACCTTTAGTTTTGATTCCCATTGAACGCGCAGTACCAGCTACCATTTTCATGGCAGACTCAATACTAAAAGCATTTAAATCGGGCATTTTGTCTTCTGCAATGACTCTAATTTGATCCCAAGAAATAGTCCCTACCTTCTTAACGTGTGGCTCACTAGATCCTTTTTTGACCTTGATTGCCTCAAGAATTTGTACAGCAGCTGGAGGAGTTTTAATAACAAAGTCAAAAGACTTGTCTTTATATACTGTAATCGCAACTGGCAATACTTTTCCTTGCTTATCTTGTGTTCTAGCGTTAAACTGCTTACAGAACTCCATGATATTCACACCGGCAGCACCTAAAGCGGGTCCAACTGGTGGTGAGGGGTTAGCCGCACCTCCACGAACTTGCAATTTTACTACTTTACTGACTTCTTTTGCCATTTTCTGTTTTTAAAAAATTTGTCGGTTTTGTTCAAAGTGGAAGCCTTAAAAAAAACCTATAATATAGCGTGTAACAATTATACTTTCTCTACTTGCATATAGCTTAGTTCTAATGGTGTTTTTCTTCCGAAAATTTTAACCATTACCTCAAGCTTGCGTTTTTCTTCGTTTATTTTTTCAACAGTTCCATTAAACCCATTAAAAGGTCCATCAACTACCTTGATGGTTTCTCCAATAGTGAATGGAATATTAACATTCTCATCCTTCACAGAAAGCTCATCAACTTTACCTAGCAGCCTATTTACCTCACTTTGTCTAAGTGGGACTGGTTCTCCTCCTTTAACTTCTCCTAGAAAACCAATAACTCCATTGATTGCTCTAATTATGTGAGGTATCTCACCTGCTAAAGATGCTTGAACCATGATATATCCCGGAAAATAAACGCGTTCTTTGTTTGTTTTTTTTCCGTTACGTATTTGAATTACTTTCTCGGTAGGGACCAAAACTTGCTCTATGTAGTCTTGGAGATTCAAACGTGTGATCTCAGACTCTATATAGGCTTTAATTTTGTTTTCCTGCCCACTTACTGAACGGACTACGTACCACTTTTTTGTGCTTTTTATATCGGCCATGCTTATTATTTAATTAACTCAAAGTAATAAGATATCACACCGCTAAAAACAGTATCTACACCCCATACTACTAGTGCCAGTACTACAGAAAATGCAGCAACAATAACAGTGAGGCGTTGCGCTTCAGCCCAAGGCGTCCACGTAACGTGATTTTTTAACTCGTTGTAAGACTCTTTAATATAATTTACCATCTCTGTGGGTATTTGTTTTTTTTACCGAAATACAAACATCTCAGTACATATGCACGGGTTGAGAGACTCGAACTCACGACACCTGGTTTTGGAGACCAGTGCTCTACCAACTGAGCTAAACCCGTATGGCTTATTAAACTCTAAAAGAGCTAAACCCGTTATAAAAGTCAAGGCGTTCCGAAAAAATCGGAACACCTTTACTCTATATATTATAGACTAATTTAGTCTAGAATTTCAGTCACTTGACCTGCTCCTACAGTTCTACCACCCTCACGGATTGCAAAACGTAGACCAATGCTCATTGCAATTGGAGAGATCAACTCAACATTAATTGTTAAGTTATCTCCAGGCATTACCATCTCAACTCCATCAGGAAGAGAAATATTTCCTGTTACATCAGTTGTACGAACGTAGAACTGAGGTCTGTAATTGTTATGGAATGGAGTGTGACGTCCACCTTCTTCTTTTTTAAGTACGTAAACCTCAGCCTTAAACTTAGCATGTGGTGTTACAGATCCTGGCTTAACGATTACCATTCCTCTTGAGATCATTGATTTCTCAATACCTCTTAAAAGAATACCAGCGTTATCTCCAGCTTCTCCTCTATCAAGGATTTGACGGAACATTTCAATACCAGTAATTGTAGAAGTTAATTTCTCAGCTCCCATACCAATGATCTCAACAGGATCTCCAGTGTTTGCAATACCAGTCTCGATACGTCCTGTAGCTACAGTTCCACGACCCGTGATTGAGAATACATCCTCTATAGGCATTAAAAAGTCTTTATCAACCTCTCTTAATGGCTCTTCAATCCATGTATCAACAGCTTCCATAAGCTCGATAACAGTATCAACCCATTTTTGCTCACCGTTAAGTGCACCAAGAGCAGAACCAGCGATTACAGGTCCATTGTCTCCATCATACTCATAGAAAGATAAAAGATCTCTGATCTCCATCTCTACAAGTTCAAGTAATTCCTCATCATCAACCATATCTACTTTATTCATAAATACAACAATACGTGGAATACCTACCTGACGTCCTAAAAGGATATGCTCACGTGTCTGTGGCATGGGTCCATCGGTTGCAGCAACTACTAGAATTGCTCCATCCATCTGTGCAGCACCCGTAACCATGTTTTTCACATAATCGGCGTGACCTGGACAGTCAACGTGTGCGTAGTGACGGTTAGCCGTCGCGTACTCAACGTGCGAAGAGTTAATTGTTATACCACGCTCTTTTTCTTCAGGAGCGTTGTCAATTTGATCAAAAGCTGATGCTTCTGAATATCCAGCATCCGATAGTACTTTAGTAATCGCAGCTGTTAATGTTGTTTTACCGTGATCTACGTGTCCAATTGTACCTACATTAAGGTGTGGTTTCGAACGATCATATGTTGCCTTTGCCATTTTGTATTTAATTTAACTTAGTTATATAATTAGTGTTCAATTGTATTAATTCTTATTTTAATTTTGAGCCAATGACGAGAATTGAACTCGTGACCTCTTCCTTACCAAGGAAACGCTCTACCCCTGAGCTACACCGGCTTTTACTTGCTGGCCTCTTGTTTGATTTAATAAAAAATCAAATCAAAACTCAAAAGAGCTGCTTGTTGTTTACAGACCAAAAGTCTGTAAACAACAATATCCTCACACAATTGCAAGGATGAAATTAGAGCGGGAGACCAGGTTCGAACTGGCGACATTCAGCTTGGAAGGCTGACGCTCTACCAACTGAGCTACTCCCGCTTTTATAGAGAAATACGACGATTTCCCAAGCTTTCAAATTCAAAAACACCTTTACATTACAGAGCTTCAAACTACCCAAAAGTAGTTGAAACAAAAATGTGGGGAGAGCAGGATTCGAACCTGCGAAGACGTAGTCAGCAGATTTACAGTCTGCCCTCGTTGGCCGCTTGAGTATCTCCCCTTATTTTTCTATTCAGAATGTATCATTCGAATTTGAAAATCAATATTTTAAAGAACTAAGTTTAAAAAGACCTTAATTACAAGGGGTTTCTTAGTACAAAAAAGAAACTGTTCTTTTTAAAATTTTCAGAGCCGATGGAGGGACTCGAACCCACGACCTGCTGATTACAAATCAGCTGCTCTAGCCAGCTGAGCTACATCGGCTTTTCACGTTTTTTTATGTACAATAAATCCACATAAAGAACCACGCTATTTCTAACGGACTGCAAATGTAAAGATTTAATTTTTTCTACAAAACAAATTGTTGTAAAATTTGAGCAACTCCTCACAATAATCCGGCGGCAAAAATATTTAAAACAAAGAGATACACAAAGCTTTTTTAAAATTTATTTAAAACAGCACTCAGGGTTTACATAAAAGTTATTTCGAATTTCTTGGGTGTGTGTTTTTATACACCTGCTTTAGGGTATCTATACTATTGTGTGTGTAAACCTGAGTAGAGGCAAGAGAGGCATGCCCTAATAATTCCTTCACTGCGTTAAGCTCTGCTCCCTGACTCAACAAATGGGTAGCAAAAGAATGGCGTAATATGTGAGGACTTGTTTTAACTTTTAGGGAAATTTCAGAAAAATATCGAGTAATAACCCTGTAAACAAGGGTTTCATATATAGCATTACCCTTTGAGGTTACCAATAAGGAATCAGTAGCAGCCAAATTTGGTAACGCCTCTCTGTGTATTTTATATTGATCCATGGTACTTAAAACCGATGGCAACAAAGGGATGATTCGCTCTTTGTTTCTTTTACCTAGCACCTTGATGGTTTTTTGGACCCTAGAAACATCAGAAAGTTTTAAACCAATAAGTTCTGCTCTTCTGATGCCAGTGCTGTAAAAAAGTTCAACAATTAATTTATCGCGAAGGGTCTGAAAATCATTGGCGTGATCAAATAACTCAAGGGCATCCTCCACCTCTGTTTGTGAAAATGGGATTTGAACCTTTTTAGCAACCTTCAAAGACCTGTGCCTGGCCAGTGGAGTTTCAGTTATCTGACCCGTTTTTAAAAGAAATTTATAATAGGTTTTTAAGGAACTGATCTTTCTATTAATGCTACTGTTAGCAATACCAGAATCTACAAGACATACAATCCAACTTCGTATCATACTATAGTTCACTAAAAGCAATGTGTTTTGCTCATATACATCTGCCACAAAATTTAAAAAACGCTCTATATCTTTGGTATAGGCAGTGACAGTATGAGGAGAGTATTTTTTCTCAAGTAACAAATAATCAATAAAAGGCTGGAATTGCATTTTCTATATTTAAAAATAAAAGTAGGTAATAAAAAAACCGCTCACAAATGTGTAGCGGTTTTTTGATATCTGTAAATGCACAGTACTAGATTTGCTCTGCATCTCTTAGTCCTTGGATATATTGTGCTTTCTGCACTTCTTTTCTTCTTACAACCGATGGCTTTAAGAATGCCTGGCGTGCTCGCAATTGACGCATAGTTCCTGTACGGTCAAACTTACGCTTAAAACGCTTTAGCGCTCTATCTATATTTTCTCCGTCTTTTATTGGTATAATTAACATAATCCCATAACCTCCTCTCTATTGGAAGGCAAAAGTAGAAACAAATTATGAATTATGAATTATGAATTTTATTTTTTTTGATAAAATGTATCATAATAATTAAATCGATAGCTCAAAGTGTGCTACTGTTTAAACAAACCAGCTCTAATGGTGAGATCTTTAATTAACTTTTCTTCTTGCTTACTCTCTAACAATACATTATAATTTTTCCAAAACGCTGGTCTGTAGGGTTGGGGAGAGAAAATATCTTCACTCCAAGTATTTGAGCGTTGTTCACTTATAAGAGTTGAATCTCTAATTATTTCAGTAAAAACAATTTCTTGAACAGTATTGTAATAAAAATCTGATTTGTCTTGGGTAGGATTCCCGTCTTTATCTAATTGATCTGAGGAACGATCTCCAGCATTTACAAGTTTGGGTGTTTCATAATAAATGTATTTGGGATACATTTTTCCTTGATACTCCATATAGGTCATCACAAGTTTGTGATTTAAAACAGTGCCAAACAAACTCTTACTTCGTTTTATTTGATTCTCTGAACTGGCTATTAGTTCATACATTACTTTTTTTATGGCCCAGGTATCCCAATCTATGTAGATCCAACCTTTGGCTTTGAAACCTTCATTATAGATATCTGGAGTACTTAAACCCACAAAATCAACACCCTTTAATATTTCAATTTTATATACTTTTTTTTCATTCTCAACCAGTACAGTATCCAGTCTAAACTCGTGACGAGCTAAAATATCATCTCCAAAAAGGGCACCCGGCACATTGGAGTTTCTCACAATATTTAACTTACCTCTAAATAGTTTATCGAGGCCATTTACTCGCTGGTCATTCCAACGAATGGCCTCCACCAAGGATGCTGTAGAAATGGTATCTCGCCTTAGGTTGTTTTTTCTAAGTGTTTTGTTTTTTGTTCTTTTTTTTAGATAGGAAGTGTAAGCAAAAAGACTGTCAACATCTCTTAAATCGTAACTTTTTCTTGTTTGGTCTACATTTAGGCGCAGCACGTTTTTTACACCAGCAGCATAACAAGAATCATATAAAGTAATAGCACTCTCTATAAGCCATTTGTACTCACTAGAGTTACGTTCTTTATGCCTTAAAAAACCTTTTTGAATATAGGAACTATCTGGCAGGGTCTGGGGCAACTCCTCTATGGCACGAAGCACAATGTCATTTCCAGTGGTGGGTCTTGTTTCTGCTATTAGAAGAATCTCATCTAAGGATGCTATGTCCTCTTCTAAAAAAATATCCATAGAATTATCAAAACTGCTAACTAAGGATCTAAAACTCTTGTAACCTATCGAGGAAATTACCAAGGTGTCATTGGCATACCTTTTTGGGATGCTTAATAAAAACCTACCGTCTGTGTTGGTGATGGTGCCAATGGTTGTATTTTTAACATACACACTAGCGCTTTTTAAGGGTACAAAGCTGGCAAAATCTACAACCTTGTTTTTGAGTTCTATTTGAGAGGAAACCTCTGCACAAACCATCAATAACAAGACAAATATGTAATATCTATGCAAGTATTTGTTTTGAGACATAGGCTTTTGAATTTAAAAATAACATTTTGAGATTAGGTTTTATAACACCTAAAAGTGGTTTATATTGTGTGTAAATTATGTGGCTGGCTTATAATTTACACCATCTATGACCATTTTGGAAATAATTTCTCTAAGTATCTCTGATGTTCCTCCACCTATTGGACCTAACCTACTATCTCTTAGATTTCTTGCCAGTGGATACTCTTCCATATAGCCATACCCTCCCAGGAGTTGAACGCAATCATAAGCAACCTGATCTGCTATTTTTGTTGATAATAGCTTAGACATAGTTGCTTCCTTAACTACGTACTCTCCATCATCAAGGCGTTTGGCTGTAACATAATTAAATGCCTTAACCATTTCTACCTCGCTTGCTAAATCTGCCACTTTATGACGTAAAGCTTGAAATTTTGAAATAGGTTTTCCAAAAGCAGTTCGCTCTTTCATATAACCTATAGCGTATTCTAGGGCCCATTCGCTTCTTGCATGAGCATTTACTCCCATGATTAATCTCTCAAGGGCAAAATGTTGCATGATATAAGGAAAACCAAGATTTTCTTCACCCATTAAATTTTCTGTAGGTATGACAACATTGTCAAAAGCAATTTCTGCTGTATCACTTGCTCTCCAACCTAGTTTATCTAATTTTGTGGCACTAATTCCCGGAAGATCTCTATCCATTATAAAAATACTAATACCCTTGTTTCCTTGTTCTGGAGAGGTCTTTGCGGCTACAATTAAATAATCACTATACACTCCGTTTGTGATAAAGGTTTTAGATCCATTGATCACATAGGTATCTCCTTTTTTTACCGCCGTTGTTCGCATACCTCCTACGTCACTTCCACCAAAAGGCTCTGTTATACACAAACAGCCTATTTTTTCTCCAGTAACACTTGGCACTAAATATTTTTGTTTTTGCTCCTCGTTGGCTTCTTTATTAAGATGCGTCATTGCCAAATACTCATGAGCCCATATAGCAGCAGCAAAGCCACCACTGTTTATTTTTTGAAGCTCCTCAATAAAAACAATAGTATAAAATATGTCTAAATCCAAACCTCCATAAGCCTCTGGAGTTGCTAGACCAAAATATCCCATCTCTCCAAATTTTTCCCAAATAAAACGATCTATCGTTCCTGTTTTCTCCCAAGTGTCAATGTGAGGAACAACCTCTTTTTTTAAGAAATCTTGAAAACTCTTTCTAAAAAACTCATGCTCTTCTGTAAAATATAAACTCATATTGTAAGGCCTATTGTTTAATTATAAAATACATATCGTTTAGATAATAACAACACCTGTTATTGTGTGTGCAAATATAACTCAATTAAGGCATATTTACTTGCGGTCATTCCTTCTATTTTTTTTAGTTCAGAGAGTGATTCTATTTTTTGACGCAAGATCCTAAATTCCCAAATTTCTTTGGCAAAATCAAAAGAAATTCCTGGGATAGTTGCAATATCCGAAACTGATGCTGTATTGATAGCTATTTGTTTGATTTGGTTGGGTGTCTTGACTGTAAAGCCAGCCAAAACATTGGCTACTACCTGCTGACTTAAACCCCACACATTTTGTAATTGCTTATCTACAGAGAACCCCCCTAACTTATCTCTGTATGAAATAATTCTGGCGCTCAAAGCAGGGCCAATACCCGGCACCTTCTGGAGTTGTATTTGAGTAGCTGTATTTAAATCTGTTTTGTCTGTGTAGGACAAGCCAACACTTACACTTTTTTGAGCCGAAGCAGCTTTTGATTTTACAACCCAATCTGGAAATTTAAATAGCGGTCCTATTATAGCCAAAAGGCTATCTGAGACCTTTGTTACCTCTTTAAAGTCTGCAATGCTGTGTATCCATTTATTAGTACTTCTAAAGCGGAAAAGTCTATCAAACTCCAGGGGAGTTAATCCTAAGATATATGCTTTATAATCTGAGATAAAATTAGGATTAAACGGATACCGCTTTGGCTTTTTTTTCTCTAAGGCCTCTTGGCGTAAAGAATCTACATAGGCTTGTTGTTTTACTATCTGTGGTGAACAAATATCTAACAGCAAAGCAGGCTGTGGAGAATAAAAAAGTAAAAAACAAAACAACCCAACAATGAGAGAGCATAATAGTAAAATCCCACCTCGTTGTTGGTTATCAAACTCGAAATGGGATTTAAAATTTGGCATAACTCAACACAATTAAAACTGGGGAGTTATGTGTTTTTTTTATAATTTAAGATTTTACCAGTCCAATAGCTTTTAAATATTTAGAGAGTTCTTCCCTAACCTTAGGGAATAGGAAAACTAGACCTATAACATTTGGAACTGCCATAGCAAATATCATAGCATCAGAAAACTCTGTAACGGCTTCTAAACTTGCAGCCGAACCAATAATTACAAATAAACAGAATAGTATTTTATATGTATAGTCTGAAGCCTTAGATCGACCAAATAAGAACATCCATCCTTGTAATCCATAGTACGACCAAGATAACATTGTAGAAAATGCAAATAACACAACTGCAATTGTTAATACATAAGGGAACCATGGTATTACTGACGCAAATGCTTTAGAGGTAGCTAATACACCATCTGGTGATTTAACACCATAGGTCATGATTCCTCCATCACCATTTGTAATAATAATAACTAATGCGGTCATTGTACATACAACAACGGTGTCTATAAATGGTTCTAATAAAGCTACTAGTCCTTCAGAAGCTGGATATTTAGTTTTTACAGCAGAATGTGCAATAGCTGCAGAACCTACACCCGCTTCATTAGAGAATGCTGCTCTTTGAAAACCAATTATTAAGACTCCTAATAAACCTCCTGAAATTCCTTTTGCATTAAATGCACCATCTATTATTTGTCCAAATGCATTACCAATTTGAGAAAAATTTGCACCTAAAATAACTATTGCTGCTAGGAAATAAATCCCTACCATGAAAGGTACAATTTTCTCGGTAATATTTCCAATTCTTTTAATTCCTCCTATAATAACAATACCCACTAAAAGCGACATAACAACTCCAAATATAAGCGCTGTAGATAAACCGGTAGAACCGATCATACTACCAAACTGTTGTGCTGCTTGGTTTGCCTGAAACATGTTTCCACCTCCAAATGAACCACCTATCACCATCACTGCAAAAATGACGGCTAATATTTTTCCTAAACTACTTTTTCCAACATCTGCTAATCCTTTTTTAAGATAATACATAGGACCTCCATAAATAGTACCGTCTTCACCAACATCTCTATACTTGACACCTAAAGTGCATTCTACAAATTTTGAAGACATTCCAAGTAAACCAGCTAAGATCATCCAAAAAGTAGCGCCAGGGCCTCCTAAAGATAATGCAACAGCAACTCCGGCTATATTACCTAATCCAACAGTACCAGAAAGTGCAGCAGTTAAGGCTTGAAAATGCGACACTTCACCCTCTCCTTCAACTCGAATTGTTTCTACAGCATCCCCGCTCGGTGTAGGATCTCCTGCCATTATATCAGAAGTTGCGTGATCTACATCATCATATTTTCCTCTAACTATATTAATCGAGGTGGGAAACAATATAATATTTACAAATTTAAAGAGAATCGTAAAAAGCAACCCAGCACTTAAAAGCATAATAATTACTATTGGCATTTGCACTCCTCCACCAAGGTTAACAGGATAGAAAACAAAACTGCCCCAGGCATCTGCAATTGGCTTGAATCCTTCGTTAATTTTTTCGGCGACACCTTTTTCTTCAGCTTGTTGAGCAAACAAAAAAACGGGTGCTAGTATTGTACATAGAGAAAGAAGAAATTTCTTCATAATAAGGTTGAGTTTAATTTAGTATTAAAGCAAAGCAAGATGCTAAAAAATTAGCCCAAATTCAAGTAAAAAGTAATTAAATTATAATAAGCTATCAAACATTATATAGCCCCTTGAGACTTTCTATTTGATCGGGACGTCCAATTAGAATTATTACAGAGTCTTTTTCTAAAATCATAGAAGGTTCTGGATTCACAATATATTCGCCATTTGGAGACTTATAGCCAATTACAGAACAGCCTGTTTTTTTTCGTATGTCCAAATCTTTTATGGCCTGTGATTGGTCTTGTAGACAAATTTTCTCATACGGGATTTGCTTTACATTTATACTATCCTTCTCTCCAGAGACTGAGAGATTATCTAAAAACTCTACCAAATCTGGAACTACCACTAGGGAAGCCATATGATCTCCTCCAATTCGCTCGGGAAGTATCACATTGTCTGCCCCAGCAAGTTTTAATTTTTTATAGCTGGTCTCTTCAGTAGCGCGGCTTATAATTCGTAGGGTAGGATTCATTTGTCTGGCAGTGAGTACAATAAACAAATTATCTGCATCACTGGGCAGGGCACAAATTAAAGTACTAGCGCGCATCACTCCAGCTTCTTTTAAAACCTCATCATCACTAGCGTTACCCTCCACAATAAGAGCGTTAGGGGTATATTTATCAACTACTTCATGGTCTTTCTCTATGATTACAAAAGGTTTGTTGTAGGCTATTAATTTTTCAACAGCCTGTTTTCCATTTCTACCATAGCCGCAAACAATAACGTGATCTTTCATACTATTAATTATTTTATGTATTCTCTTTTCTCTTAAATTACCAATATTATTTTTACTTAACATGTACTCTGTAATTATAGAAATAGCATACGCTAATATAAAAATACTAGATAGGATTAAAAATGAAGTAAACAACTTATCTACATCATCCAAAGGTACGACTTCCCCAAAACCAACAGTGGTAATGGTAATCACGGTCATGTAAAAAGCATCAATCCAAGTATAGCCTGATATAAATTTATAGCCAAAAACACCCGCAATAAAAACAGCCAGTAACAATAGTACTGCAACATACCTTTTTGAGTGAAAAACTTTTTTCATAAATCAAATACAGATGTTCGTTTGGTGTAAATTAAATCTTTTAGACGCAGACAAAAACCCAAAGTAAGATATATGGCAAACCAAAACCCAAGGGTTGCAAAAGACAAATAAATAAAAAAAAGTCGGACACTTTTGGCTCGCATGCCAAGACGGTCTGCTAGGCGAGAACAAACATAATATCCATGCCGTTCAAAGTAATATCTAACTTTATAAAGCCATTGTAACATCCATGCAAGTTAGGTATTTTTTTACTGAAATTATAAAGACATTTCACAAAAAAAAGAGTCTAAAAACAGGCTATTCAATGGGGTTTTAAATCGCTCTTTTTTTACTCTGTATACCCCATTTTTTGCATCCAATGATCATTATACATTTTACCAACATACCTACTTCCATGATCGTGAAATAAAACTACAATTACATCGTCTTTGGTGAAATGATGTTTTAATTGATGCAATCCTTTCATGGCTGCTCCTGCAGAGTTACCCAAAAACATACCCTCTGTTTTGGATAATTTTTGTGTCCAAATAGCAGCATCTTTGTCTGTTACTTTGGTAAAGCCGTCAATGATCTCAAAACGAACATTAAGTGGCAAAATATCTTCTCCAATGCCTTCTGTGACGTAAGGATAAATTTCATTTTCATCAA